>Ga0172377_10007222_pt1 | contig 11422 bp, 13 predicted proteins | sample Pumphouse3metaG_FD_119749 | JGI IMG/M metagenome (GOLD analysis project Ga0172377, IMG submission 119749) | Leachate microbial communities from a municipal landfill in Southern Ontario, Canada - Pumphouse #3 metaG | ecosystem: Engineered > Solid waste > Landfill > Unclassified | place: Canada... | reverse complement strand
TTGTTTTTGTAAAAATGTTTTAAAAAAGAGACGGTATACATGGCAACCCCTTCGAAATGAGTGGGAACATGACAAGTTGCCAAACAATGGGAGGTTGCTCTTACAATTTGGGCAAAAGTTTTGTCGTTCTTTTCGATTTCTCGGGCCAATGCCAATACAGTATAAGTATATTTCCGAGCATCCCACATTTTCATTTCGCCATTCATCCATTTTTGCAAAGTTTCAATGGCGGTATGAATAATGCTGCTTTCACTTGGATACTTGGCTTCAAAGATTGAAAGAAAGCGATTCAAACAGTCAATCCCCCACTTTGCCAATATCTTATGTTCCGTCGAATACTGTTTAACCGGTTTAATAATGGCAAATAGTTCATCATCATGTTTGGTTAAAGTAAAGTTTTTCATATCGAGCATAACAAACCTCACATAAGCAAGTAATTATAAAGAAAACTTAATTACTCAATTCGTTTTCCAATACCTCTGCAAACCTCTGCACCACTGGTCCCAAGGTTTTCAATCATCTTTGGTTTCAACATCATCTTTATATTCTTAGGGATTCTTACGTATCCTTAAAGTTCTAATTAAAGCTTCAGCATCCGGACATAGTTTTTCCTTTAATGCCCATTCCCCGGGTTTGGTTTTACTGATAATATCGTTAAACCTGAGAGTATAGATACAACGGGCAATATCCAACAACTACCCACATGAATACACGTTCTCATCTGTCGCAAGCGCAAACATTCTGATAGTATTCAAGTGCTTTTTAACTGCTTCAACCAACTCTTTACTCTAGGGAAAATTTAGTTCGTTTCTTTTCTCAACGCCAAAAAGCAATTTTCCCTATTTAATCAGTTGATAAAGCGAAAAGGCATCAAGGAAAAATCGGTCAATTATTCTTTGGCTGTTTGAGCCCCAATACACTGCTTTTGTGTACTCTTGGTTCATAAATTCATCAAAAATAGACAACAGCACCTTCTAAACTGCCAAAATATTGATTATTCGGATATTCTTCAAGCAATCTTTGCCTGATTGTTACAAGCGCACTTGCTTCGCTATCGGTTGGAGGTTGATAAGTAAAAATTAAAACATCAATATCGCTCCAACCTAATTGAAAATCGGTCAAAGTTGTTGAACCAAATAGATAGATACTACGAAGGTTTTCCCTTAATATTGACTTTAACCTTTCCATAAACAAAACAAGTGATTGGATCATTTCTTTGGCCTCTCGCATTGATAAATTTAATTGAAGTCACAATTCAATTTCCCTATAATTTTAACATAATTTGATGATCTATCAAGCAATATGCATAATAAAGCTAAACCATCTTTTAACACAACCAACCATTTACCTGTTAACCTTGTTTATTAGAAATCAAATCAACCCCCAAGCGTGGAATATTTTTATTGTTTTCCTTTTTTAAAAAATTTGGTTTTCATAACGGGAAGTGCCTTAATTAATTGCGCTGAAAGGAAAATTAAAAGAACGGCTTTATTCGTCTTTAAGGGGTTTTTTAAAATTTTAAAATAGTATAGGAAAATCTTTAGTTTTTTTCAAAAAGCCAATTCTATTATTCGCTTTTTCCGCGTTTTAAAATATGAATAACGCCTTTCTTCATGATTTGCTCTACTGAACTATCAATAACTCTACCAATGGTAACTTCGCCGTTAGCTTTAAGAACAATTGATGCTTTGTGGGTTGTTACGCCTTTTGCATCAATATTTCCGCTTCCGCTAATCGTGAAGTCCAACTTTTTGCAATACCCTTCTTTTATGGTGATGTCGCCGCTTCCTGAGATTCGTACGGTCATCTCGCCGTTATCATTGATTTTAGCAATATCGAGATCTCCCGAGCCGTTTACGTTGATATTGGAGAGAGTTATATTGTCAATCTCCATATCACCGGAACCGTTAACGGTAGCAGTGAGTTCTTCAACGCTATGCCAAGTTAAGCTTCCTGATCCGTTGATGACTAATTCTGCCCGTTTGGCATTTAAGGCATCCATGCATCCTGATCCGTTTATCGCCACGCTGCACGAATCAAAGTCTTGCATCTTAACGGTTCCCGAACCATTAACAGCAATTTTTCCCATTTCCACTTTACCGATTTCGGAAACTAATTCTCCGCTGCCATTAACCCGGACGTTGCAGTTTTTAACAATTTCACAAGGCAATTCAACTTTAATGTGATTTTGTTGTTTGGAAAAATAGTTATAACCTTCTTTGTCTTTGAACCGAATATTGAGCTTGTTTTTATCGGTGTATACCTCAAGCATACCGATAAAACGAGCATCCCCCCGCGCCAAAATGCGGCAATTTTGATCGCCTGAAGGAAGTATCTCGCATGTGTTGTTTAAGACTTCTATATCAAAATTCTCAACATAATCAAATTCGTAGTTTTTGGAAGTCAAACTTAAATCGACATTTGGATTAATCTCATCCAACCATAACAACTTAATCTCGCCTTTACCCGTGTTAACAACCATCCGATTAGAAAGTTCCGCACTGCTTCCATCTTTAAACTTTACTCCAGAACCATCAATGGCAGCCACTTCTTTGGAAGAATAACAACCGACATTTTGGAAAGAATGAACAAGGACCAAATCTTCAAAAAACTTGGGAAACTTTAAATTTTCCTTAACTGGTTTTTTCTTGTACCCAAACAAATCATTGACCTCAACATCGAAGATGGTGGCAATGGTGGGAATTAAAGTGATATCGGGATAACTCAGATCATTTTCCCACTTGGATACCGCTTGCGCGGTTACCCCCAACCTATCTGCAAACTCTCCTTGGGTCATGTTTTTAGATTTGCGCAAATTGGCAAGCCTTTGGCCGAAGCCTTCAAAATCAAACATCATATAAAAAACCTCCATTTGTTAATAGTATATCACAAATAATTAAAAAAACAAACAACCATTAGTTGAATTCAACTAATGGTGTATTTTGAAGGTTTTTTTATGAGTTTTTCCTAAAAATAAACTATCCTTTAATCGTCATCATTGGAATATCATTCTTGGTATAGGATTTAATCAAACCATATACTAAATGGTCTTCCTCGATTCCTTCCAAATGAAGAACATCAATTACTTCAACAACCATGTTGACGCTTGCGTTAGGGATTAGTATTGCATTGGAAATAGTGGAATAATCCAAATTGGCAAATTTATCGACAAAATCAGAATGGTTTTCGCCAAGAGTATTTTTGACGTCTTCTTGGTTCACGCTTAATACACTGACACCGATAATATCCCCTTTTGCAAGGTTTTTCCCTGTTGCGCTTTGCGAACCCAAAAGCATAACGATTTTATCATAATCAACTTGAGTTGCCCAGGAACAGATCATCCCGAATTTGCGTCCCTTTTTCTCAAAACAAACTGCATTCGCACCATAATTAAAAACACTTATTCCCATGATAAAACTCCTTTCATAAATTATAGCTAATTATTGGAAAAAATGAAATAAAAAACTTTATAACCCCTAAGCGATTATTCTCTTTGGGGTTTGTCCAATTGCATACCTATAACCTTCAATTTTTTTCGTACCCAGTAATCGCAAAAATACAAATTATACCCATCATTATACCATACTACAGATATAAAAATTAGGGTTTTTGACATTTTTATACTCACAAAACATCGTTTTTTTGATATTAATCAAATAAAATTTAATAATACTCTTGTTTTTCTTATAAACAATGGTATAATTAAGGCAAATAAGGAGGATATTTATGCAAATTAAAGACAAAGTATTTGTTGTAACTGGTGCAGGAAATGGTATCGGTCGCGAAGTCGCCATGCAAATCCTTGCCAAAGGTGGGAGAGTAGCAGCGGTTGATATTGACCAAGCAGGTTTAAAAACCACATTGGAACTTGCCAAAGATAATTTTCCAAACATATCAATCCATCAAGCTGATCTCACTGATTTAAAACAAATCGAAGAATTGAAAGAAAAAATACTTCAAGTTCACTTGACAATCGATGGACTGATTAATGTTGCAGGAATAGTTCAACCATTTATCTCTGTAAATGAAATCGATTATCGAAAAATCCACCAAGTAATAAATGTCAACTTTTATGGTACGCTTCATATGGTAAAAACTTTTCTCCCTTTGTTGCTTTCGCGTCCGGTCGCCCACCTAACCAATGTTTCCAGCATGGGCGCTTATGTTCCGGTGCCCGGCCAATCTGTCTACGGCGCATCAAAAGCCGCAGTGGAACAATTAACTCTTGGTTTGCATTCGGAACTAAAAAATACCCCGGTTGGGGTAACACTTGTTCTTCCGGGAGGGGTTGCGACCGATATTGTCAAAAACTCCGGTGTTGATTTGCCTAAAATACAAAAAGAGCCCGGGCAAAAGTATAAAATGTTAACACCACAAAAAGCCGCTGAACTAATAATTAGGGCAACCGAAAAGAACAAATATCGAGTTCCGATTGGACAAGACGCCAAATTCATGAACTTTTTATCTAGGTTTTGTCTCAAAAAAGCTGCAAACCTCATCGCCAAAAAACTTTCAAATCATTAGAAAAGGGCGTGGCATTATTAGCCACCCCTTTTTCTTTTGCTAATACTATTTAAAATAATTATAAGTATTTTCTCATTACCAGTCCTTTTTCGGAATCAATAAACAATTCAAACCCACCTTTATTATACATCTCCCTATATCCGCCGAAATCGGAAGATAGGTAACCATTATCTTTGTAAGGATATGCTTCGACAACTTCAAAGCCTTCTTCTTTGGCATCTTTAATGACTCGTTCCAACAGTTTAGAAGCTATGCCTTTCCTTTTCATTTCCGGAGCGATGGTAAAGCAAAAGATTGATTTTACTTTTTTTTCATCAACAGGAACGAAATCGACAAGATAACGCCAAGCCACGCATTTGATGCAATTTGCTTTTGTGTTGGCATTGCACCAACCGACAACTTTTCCTTCATAATAGGCCAGATACCCCTGAATGATATTCTTCCTTACATACTCATAAGCGAATTGTCTTCTTTTTTCGGCAGTGGAAAAATCTTGGTCTTTATACTCCTCATTGCACCAACAAACACAATAGCACTTATGTTCATCGATTAAGTCATCATGAGGTGTTGCGTCAAAAAACTGTACATAATCATCAGCTAATTCCGGAGAGAGCCTTTTTATCTCAATATTCATTTCTTTTACCTTCCTTTTTTTTTAACCCTTTTTGTTTTTTTTGTCAAATAATATGAAGAACCGCAACTTTCAGATACATCGCTTCATCTGTTCCGATGAGCGTTGCATGATCCTTGCCTTGGGTCCTAAGTTCAACAAGCTTAACGTTTACTCCTGTGGTTGCAACGCTTTCCTTAATCATTTCCAGAAAAAGGTTTAAAGAGAGGTGCTGCGAGCAACTGCAAGTAATCAAATACCCACCTTTATTGATTTGTTTTAACGCCAGCATGTTGATATCGCGATAACCGTGATAGCCCGCCTTAACGGTATCTTTAGATTTGGTAAAAGCGGGGGGATCCAAAATAATCACATCAAACTTTCTTTGTTCCTTTTTATATTTGCGCATTTCTTCAAAAACATCCGTTTGGACAGCATTGATATTGGCATAACCGTTAATGATGGCATTTCGCTTCACTTGTTCGATAGCTTCTAAACTGATGTCTAAGGCAGTTATTTCCCTTGCACCGTATTTGCTGGCGCATAGGGAAAACCCTCCGACATTGCAGAAGCAATCAAGCACAGCCTTACCTTTTACGTAGTGCTTTAAGTTATCCCGGTTTTCTTTTTGATCCAAAAAATATCCGGTTTTTTGGCCATTTATTATATCAACTTCGATTTTGAGGCCGTTTTCCTCGACAATTACTTTGGGAGGAACCGCGCCGTAAAGAAGGCCTTTTACTTCTTTTAACCCTTCTTTCTTTCGAACGGAAACATCGCTGCGTTCATAGATTCCCTTTGGTTTAAATAGGTCAACCAATATTTCCACAAGCATTTCTTTGCGTACTTCCATCCCCAAAGTGAGGAACTGAACCGAAAGATAATCACTGTATTTATCGACAATTAAACCCGGCAACAAGTCTGATTCGCCAAAAACCACCCGATAGTTGTTTTTATAACCTAAGCTTTTTCGAAAATCGTTGGCTTGTTTTATGCGGTTGTAAAAAAACACCTGGTCAATTGGTGTTTCGTCCCGCGAAAGCAAGCGAACAATTATCTTTGATAAGTGATTGATGTAGCCATAACCGATAAGCTTTCCCTCATAGCTTTGTACTTTGGCGATACTTCCTTGCTTATCGTAACCTTCGATTTTCCCAACTTCGTTGGCATAAACCCAGGGGTGCCCCGCAAAATTCCGTTTTTCCTCGCCCTTTTTTAGCGTTAAAATATACATAGCATACTCCTTAAATAAAATAACCAATCACAATATAATTTTTTTCATTATAATATATTCTATTGTACTAAGCCAATAATTTGACCCCGGGAAATTGACTGATCAAAACAAATTCACTAAATAGATTTTATTGCTTTTTGGGTTTAATCTTAGCATTTAACAGTAATCTAATGTCATTAATTTGCCAGGTATCAGTTAAGCGATACCACATCCATCCACCTTTTCTACAAAGATACCGATTATCCCAAACATGCAAAGCATATTCGCTTAATTGAGATTTGATTTGTGGAATTTTTGCTTCTGCGATTTGAAAAGCAATAAACAAGGCATTCCTTTCGGGATGGATATACCATAAAGCATTTTTGCCGACCCGATAGTTTATTCCCCATCCTTGGGTAGATGAATTTTAAATAATGACTCGCTCCAATAAATAGTCTTCACTTAATTGCATGTCTAATTCAATCCAATCATCTTTTCGCGATGAAAAGGACATAATTTCTTCAATGGAAAAGTCACCTTTCCCTCTTAATCTTTCATCCATAAAGCCCTCTATTATTTAAAAATATTATGATTATTTTTTTCAAAAAGCTGTTAAATTGCTCAACAAAAGAGCAGCATTTGCAGTCTTGACTCTATCAATAATCTACCGACCGCTTTATCCGTCATTTGTTCTTTCCAATTCTAAATATAAGCGATTAATTACTCATTGCTTTTCAGTTGCTTTCTATTTTCCAAAGGAAGGTATTTTTCATATTTTTCTTTATTAAAGCTTATTCCCAATTTGTCTAACAATACTTCATTAAATCTTGCTGTTTTTAGGTTATATTCCATACTCCATAACAACCAAGCATAATCATACCATTTGTCGCCTAATCCGGAATTATCCAAATCAATAAAACCAACAAATTCATTGTTTGCATTTATGTATATATTAGGAAGACACAAATCGCCATGAACAAAATCGGTGCCAAAATTATCCGAAGAAGCAAACGGACAAGCTTTGTCGTCTAAACTTCTTAACTTTTTTACAACATCTACTAAAATATCCGTTAATTCCTGTGGATTGCCCAAAAGTCTTGGCGAAATTAAACTTTCACCGACAAGAAAAGTTCGAAAATAATAATGTTTATTGTTTTCATTTAAATAGCAAATACTTTTCGGCCCCGGAATATACTGAGAAATCCAATCGTTTCTTTCCTTTTCTCTTTGGAGGCGAAGAGAGTCGGTGCTTACTTTTAAGACAAACTTATTTTCAAAAAGGTAAACTTCATCTCCGCTGCAACCCACTTTATCCTTAGTATATTGTAGTCCGCTAATAATTCTTTCAATTTCCTTGGGAAACATAACATTACCGCCTTTAAACATTGCTTTAAACATTGGGGTTATTACATAAACCTTTGCAGATACCATTCTTTTATAATTAGTAATTCCTCATAGGTTAATCGATGATCCGCATTTATCCACTCCAATTTCACTTCTTTATTTTTCGATTCCAAGTAAGCTGCTAGCTCCTTAGCCTCTTTAGGCGGACAAATACTATCATATTTCCCCCCTGCAATAAACACCCTTGTGTCATCATTATTTACTAATTCCATATCTCTTCTTGGCACCATTGGTCTAAGCAGGATTGCCCCGGAAAGGGCATTTTTATGGGAAAATAGCATACTTGCAACAATATTAGCACCATTGGAGTATCCTATCGCTATTACTTTTTTTCGATCAAAGCCATATTTTTGGCTTGCCTCATTGATAAAGTTGGCAAGTCCCTTAGTTCTAACTTCTAAATCTTCCAAATCAAAGACACCAGGACTTAGGCGCTTAAAAAATCTGTTCATCCCGCCTTCTTGAATGCTTCCCCTGACACTTAATATATTAGCCTCGTTATCTATTATTCTTCCGATTTCCCGCAAATCGTTTTCATCTCCGCCCGTTCCATGGAGTAATAATAAAGTATTTTCATTTGTTCCTTTATGATATAAATGTATCATTTAATTATCCTCTTTTATTTTTTTCTTCCTTTACTTTTTGGCGACTATCTTTTCCGAATAAATCCCGATTTTCTTTAAGGCTTCGGTCAAAGCAGCTACTTCTTCTTCGGTTAACAGGGAAAAGATTTCATCAATCTTTTCTTCATGTCTTGGGAAGATTGATTCTAGGTAATTTTCTCCTTTTTGTGTCAACTTTACAAAATTACTCCTTTTATCGGATTCGTTTTCCACCTTCTCCACGAAACCCGCTTGAACTAAATTATCTACGACATAGGTGATACTACTATTAGCCATCAATAACCTTTGACATAAATTGGCCATTGGTTGATTACCTTTGTGATATAAATATTCCAAAACTCCAAATTCCGATGGATTTAGGTTGTAACGCGCGATATCTTGTCTTAGAACCTTTTCAACACTTTTGGATGCTCTAACCAATATGGTTAAAGCTTTCAAATTTCTTTTCAATTTTTATCACCTTATAGATATTCTTTTTCAAATACTTTATTGCTTCTAACGGTATCAATTGGGCGAACGAGTTTTTCGATATATTCCCGCTGATGTCTAAATTTAGGTGGCAAAGCAAGGGTTTCGCCTAAGATTTCATAATCTTTCTCATCATCGATAAAGCCCGGACCGTCTGTAGCAAATTCAAATAAAATACCCGGATACATGCGCGTATATAATGATTTGAAATAAAATCTATCAACATGACCGGAATTTGATAGGCCTAGCATTCCGATACGTTTGATCCAATAACTCAAAGCTTGTTCATCTTTAACTCTAAATGCTACGTGGTGAACAGCCCCATACCCTTGAACACCGCGGTTGGTACCTTCAACTACTTCCAAAATGACACTTGCACCATTTCCGCCTTCACCCATTTCATATAAGTGAAGATTTCCTTCAACTTGGCTTTTTCGCATTTCCAAACCATCAACCAATGCCTTATGCATGGCTGTTAAATTATTGATTCTTAGGAAAATAGGTCCAAGACCGGTAATTGCATATTCATTGGGAACCGGTCCTTTTTTCCAAGCTTTGCCGCTTTCTACACCAACATTGGTTTCATCGGAAAACAATGCATATTTTTGCTCATCAAAATCTTCAAAGTATAGTACTTTCTTTCCCAACATTTCGGTTACTTCTTCATGAACAACCTGATATTTCTTAAAGCGTTTTAACCAATATTCCAAAGCTTCATCACTTGTAACTCGGAAACCAGTTCTGGAAATTTCATTGACTCCTTCAATCTTTTGGGAGATTCCCGAAAAATCAAAGAAGGTTATATCAGTCCCGGGATTTCCTTCATCATCTGCAAAAAACAAATGGTATGTATGAATATCATCTTGGTTTATCGTTTTCTTAACCAAACGCATCCCCAGGACATTTGTATAGAAGTCGTATATTTTTTCAGCACTGCTTGTGATTGCAGTAACATGATGTATACCTAGTAAATTTTTCATTATTTCTCCTTTATTTTTTACTTTTATTTTACACTTCTATTTTAACATATTTTAGCCCACAATAGGCAAATAATGCTTCGAATTCGAAATATTTGGCAAGATGTTTTTCCAACAAACCCTTTTTTTAGAAAAAAAATTGACTTGATTATTTTTCCAACCCCAAATAAAAATCTAAAGGATAACCCATGAAGTTTCTGCATATTTTTAAATCGCTTTTTAAAAGTCAAGCCAGTAGTTACAATAAACCTTCAATAATTACCGTTTTTTGTTCTCGAGTTGCTTTAATAATTGATGAGAACCGGTTGCGGAGAGGCCGCTTGCCCCACCAATTACAATTGCCAAAAAACGTTATCTGCCGGTATTATTTCCGGTAATGAAAAGAAACAAACAACTCCAAACACTATCCCCAGCAAAGTTGCGATTAAGGGAATAAACCTTTTAAATTTTTCACTATTGTTAAAGGTATATTTAAGCAAATTGATTACCCAGTAAACGATTGTAGCAATTGATGGAATACTAATTAATTCCAAACTAATAATAACATCCTCCTTTCTTATCTATCAGAATTTATTTGATATAAATTATGTCAAATTTAAACCAAGCGCAAGGGTTTTTTCGTTGTTTTTAAAATTTTAAAGTTTTTTTATTTACCCAAAAAAAAAACTTTGATACCGGACTTAGCCAATGTATCAAAGTAAAGCATTAATCAAATATTTATCTAAGCAAATTTTTTACGTCATTTAAATAGTCGATGACATTTTCAATATATTCCCCACAATTGTACTTTTTGGGATACCAAACATTCGATTGCCCAAAACCTTCTACATTTTTTATTGTTTCATCATTTAACTTATTATTACTACCAAGTACAAATATTTCATCAATTAAAGTTAATTGCCCATCTTCAATTATTTTAATTTTATTAGCAATCATATTAAAAATTATTGAAATTGATTTTTTAATTTCTAATGAATAATCATTTCCTCTGTAAAGTTCGGGAACAAGCATTTCACGACATTCCCAGATATGTGGTAGCGATTTAATTAAGTTAGAACCTTTTTCATATTCATTTACTCTTAAATATAATTGACATAAATTTGCTTTTGTTGTACTTCTTACTTTTTCATTTGTGCTTTTATCCAGTACTTCTTCTGATAATGTTATTGCTTCATTAAACTCCGAAATACTGTTATTTTTTATCGTTAATGCTAAAGCAAGTTCTGACAACAAACTATAATTATTAGGATATATTCTTAGGGCATCCCTTATCATTTTTATTATCTCATCATATTTACCTTCAGACTCAAGTTGATGTATTATAATGACATTTATTTTTCTACAGTTTGATCATCTATAGTTTATGAAATAACAACTCTAATTATCTATTTTATATAATAATGAAATTATTCATATTGATAATAATTATTGATCCAAAAATACTCGTAAACCATCAAAAACAATAATTAGGGGTAAACTCGTGTATATGATAAAATGAAATTGACCCCTTTTCAGCTATTTCAGTAATTTGAAATTGACCCCCCTTTATGATAAAATTACCTCATGGTTAAATTAATTGTGAGGTGAAAAAGGATGGTTAATG
>Ga0172377_10007219_pt1 | contig 11424 bp, 8 predicted proteins | sample Pumphouse3metaG_FD_119749 | JGI IMG/M metagenome (GOLD analysis project Ga0172377, IMG submission 119749) | Leachate microbial communities from a municipal landfill in Southern Ontario, Canada - Pumphouse #3 metaG | ecosystem: Engineered > Solid waste > Landfill > Unclassified | place: Canada... | reverse complement strand
TACTTACTCTTATAACTTAGACAGTATTGTTATTTCGTACCCTGAATATATTAATAGTTTAAATCTTCAAGATATAAAGGATACTATAAAACCTTTATTCCATACTTGGTATGTAGATTATAATAAACCTAAAACCGAAGAAACTAAGGCTGTAGTTTTACCTGTTCTGTTAAATAGAGAATATGCTTTGGGAGATTATCTTGTTAAACTAATGGTTAACTCAGAGATTGTAAAAATTAGTAGTGATAAAGCTGTTTCGAGTGATGCTTTAGAATCTTTGATTGGTTATATGATAGATAATTTCAAGTTGAATCCAGCTGATTATTCTTATAGCCTTACAGAGGATAGTTTAATAATAACCTATCCTGATTATCTTAAAAAGATGAATATAGAAGATATAGAAAACCAAGTTACTCCAGCATTGTACGACTGGTATTATCGTTACAACAATAAGAAGGTAGTTTTAGATACTTCTTTAATAACTGAAACTGAATCTAAAGAAGCTCCCCCTGTTGATGGCCCTGAAGTAGCATTAGTGGAAAAAGAAGAATTAATGGGTACTGTAAATAATCTTGAAGTTAATACAGTAAAACAACTTAAGAATACAAGTTGTTTGTCTTTCTCCTTTGAGTTTAATGAAGTTAGAGATTGGGGTTTCCAAAACTTAATACCTTCTTTTGGGGTTGATTTTTCCCAGAATTTTTTCAATGGTACAAAAAGATTCGCTTTAGGGTATGTTGTTGGGTTGAATTTTAATCCTAATGCTGCTCTAAAAGTTGGTGAAACTGCTGATATGTACTTTGGTCTAAAAACAGGTTTGGATTTATCATATGCTCTAGGTAAAGAGAAAAATTTCTTCCTTACAAGCAATTTAGGACTTTTAGTTTCTTGGAGTAAAACTGATATTTTAAATACAAATTTTGCCTCTCCAGTTCTTGGAGCTTTTGTTGGAGGTGGAATTAAATTTGTAATAAATGATAATTTAATGCTTGGTTTAAAGTGTAACTACAACCATCATTTTTAGGAGAATTTTGTGAAAAAAATAATTTTAGTATTATTACTTTTGGTTTCGGCTTTTACAGTGCTTTTTGCCGCCAGTTATTCAAATAAATGGACTTGGAGTACTTCGGATGAGAAGGTTAATTTCTTTCGTTATCAACTTGAAAATCAAGATGATAATAATTGGACTGTAGTTGATAAAAATCAAACTCAAGTTTCTTATGATGATATGGACTCCTCAGTTCATACTCTTTATGTACAGATGTCTTATGATGGTGAGAATTGGGGACCAAGTGTTTCAAAGTCAACAGAGTTGATGTCTAAACCTGTTGTAGAAATTCCGAAAAAGGTGGAAGAAGAAACTGAAAAAGAGGCCATTGTTGAAGTGATTGAGAAAAAGGACCTTGTTGTTGTGACTCTAAGTCCTTTGGTGGCTTTAGATGTTAATGATGTTTGGTGGCCAACGAATTTTAACTTTGGAACTTCCTATGGTGGTGAAATTGGTTTTGATTTCTATCAAAAAGATTCTAGATTAGGTTTTGGTTATTTGTTTGGCATAATTTATTCTCCTTCTTTAGTGCTTGAATCTGGAGATCCTGCTGAAACTGCTTTGACTGCAAAGTTTGGTCTTGATATCTCAGTTCGTTTAGGAAAACAAAAAAAATGGAGTATTGCCTTGAATGGAGGACTTACTTCTTCATGGGGAAAGGATGCTGTTTTGAATTCTAATTTTTCTAATCCTGATTTTGGCCTTTTTGGCGGAATTGGGGTTAGATATGCAGTTTTGAAAAATCTTTCTCTAGGTATTCTTTTGAATTATAATCGCCATTTTTAGGGGTTGATATGAAAAAACAAACATTACTTTTGACTTTTTTAATTTTAATTTTTACTGGTTTTCTATTTGCAGTTGAGGTGTCGGGTACTTGGTATTGGGCAACCGATGATTGGAATATTAAATATTTCAGATATCAACTAGATGGAGAATTAGAAGAGAATTGGACTGTAGTTGATAGCAATGTTTATAGTGTAACTTTTAATAGTCTTGATGGAGATGTTGAACATACTCTTTTTGTTCAACAATCTTATAATGGTAAAACTTGGAGTGAAAGTGCTTTGGCCATCAGTGAAATTTTTGAATCTTTTGATAATTCTTGGGACGATTGGACTGGTGAAGAAGCAACGGATTCTTGGTATTCAGAAGAACCTAGTGAGTTTTCTCAAGATACAGTTTCAGAAACTAATGTACAAGCTCCTGAAACTGAAGTTGAAGTTAATTTAGAAGAAGAAACTAAAGCAATAAATAAAGTAGAAACTGTTAAAAACAAAACAATTAAACCTTATCTAAATAGAAGCGAATGGGGAGTAAATGTTGGATTTATTAATTCGGTTCAAGTTGATAACGTTAGTTCTTTAAAAGTATTTTTTAGTTTTAAATCTATTTCTGCTTTTAATATTATTAAAGACAACATAGGTTGTGGTTTTGTACTTAAAGCGGGAGCAATTGGAGATTCTTTTGAAGCTGATTCAATTTATTTTCAATTTAGTGAAGGCCCTTCTTTTACATGGTATTCTGGTTCAGATTTAGTTTTTGAGGTTAATTTTGGTTTTCAGCAGACTGTAAAACTTGATTTTAGCCAAATTTTACTTTCTGGTACAATGGAATTAGGTTTAGGGGTTAAATTAAATGAAAATTTGCTTACATTTGTAAAATTAAACGCGAGTTATACACCTTCTGAAAATCAGCAAGTTATGGGGATTACTTTTCAGTTTGCAAAATCGTATTAATTAATCATCCAAAATAGCATCATTTAAAACATCAACAAGAAGTTGATATTCTCCATCGATGGCACTAATATCAGCCTCAAGAAGGTCGTCAGGATCTATTTCAAACCATTGAATTTGATAGTTTGCATGAAGAGAAAGAAAATGGAAGAAAATTCTAGTGGCTCTACCATTTCCGTCTGTGAATGGATGCAAAGCTTCCATTTCTCCCATATAGTAAGCAAGATCATTTATAAAACTTCTTCTATCTTTATTAGTCAAGTAACGGTCATTTTGAAGTTTTTTGGAAAGAGTAATACTCATGTTTTCAATAAATTCTGGTTGACAAAAAACAATTCTTTTTGAAGCAGAAAAAGTTCTTACTTCTCCTGCGTGGGGATAAATATCACCAAAAAGGGAAGAATGTAAATCTTTTAGAAATTCAAAATCAAACTTAGTGGGTTTTTCATTTTTCAGTATTTCAGCCAATCGAAGCGGGTAAATATGGTTTTCTATCTTTTTCAACTTTTTTTTATCTTTTATATTAAAATAGTTTACTTGTATACTTTTGTTAGGATAAAAAACACTATTATCTGATAAGGGTTTAAAGACTGTCTCTAGTTTTTCTTTTTCAATATAATCTTCAACAGCATTATCTGTACTAATTTCATCATCCAGAATCTGTCTTAAAACCTCTTCAGTCTGTTCATCTAAATCAAATCCTTCTGAGTTTTGATTGAATCGAATAAAATCAATACAAAACTGCATCTGGTCATTCTTCACTTAAATCCTCCTGATCATAAATGACTACGTTAGATAATAATACATGTCAAAGTATTTAATCGTCAAGGTTATAAAGCTAAATTATAGATGTTAATAATATCCTGATGGTCTAATTGCTTGAAATGTCCAGCAAAAATTCTTTCTCCACTTAAAGCTCTTGTAGCCATAAGTTCAAAATCTTTGCTGTCTTTTACATCAATATCTTTTAAACGGGTTGGTAAACCCATGCTCTTATACCATAGTTCAAGTTTTAGTATTGCAGATTCAACGACTCTTTCGTCGTTTTCCAAACTAAGATTAATTCCCATTACTCTAGTAGCAAATTGATAAAATCTCATTTTGTTTTCTTTCCAACAGTACTTCATCCAAGCAGGGAAAATAATTGAAAGTCCCGCACCATGAGCAACGTTATACATGGTACTAAGTTCATGTTCCAACCAATGACTTGCCCAATCTTGTTGTCTACCTAAGCTGAGCATATTATTATGAGCCATTGTTCCAGCAAGCATTACTTCTGCTCGATAATCGTAATTATTAGGATTATTATAAGCCAAAGGTCCATAATTTAAAATTGTGTTCATATCAGCTTCAATTAAACGGTCTGAAACATCAACATTCTTGGTATTAGAAAAATAGCGTTCCATTAGGTGAGCTAAAATATCACTAGCACCACAAGCTGTTTGATAAGCTGGAAGTGAATAACAGACCTCGGGATCAAGAATTGAAAAAACAGGATAATTTAAAATAGAATTATAACCTCTTTTAAAACCTTTCTTAATGTTTGTAATTACAGTACTTGTAGACATTTCTGATCCAGTTGCAGGAATGGTAAGGATAACTCCTACACCTAGAGTTTTTGTTATATTAACTCCTTCCTTCATAAAAATGTCTTCCCATAAATCTTGACCTTTATCTAGACAACAACCTATAGAAATTGCTTTTGCAGTGTCGATGACAGAACCACCTCCTACAGCAAGAATAAAATCAAGATTGTTTTGTTTAACAATATCAATGCCTTTTTCAACAAGAGCATAAAGAGGATTTGGTTGGACTTTACTTAATTCTACGAATTCAATGTTTTCTTTTTCAATACTTTTAATTACAGTATCAAAGATTCCATTTCTTTTTACAGAACCTCCACCTGTAACAATTAAAATCTTTTTTTTACCTAAAATTGAAATTTCTTTTCCAGTGTTTTGTATTGTGTCTTTCCCAAAAATTAACTTTGTTGGACAATGCCAAATAAAATTATTCATAAATGCTCCTAATAAAAAAAATAACACTTATATTTTAACATAATAATAATTTTAATCAAATATCTTTATAAAAATAATTAATACATTTTTTTATGGGTCCTCTAAGCGAAAGCTTAATGTTTTAACTCTTTTTACCTGACTGAAATATAATAAACACCGTTAATACTATTGATATAAAGCAATACTTTGACTAATCTATTAAAGCTATGGAAAAGAAAAAAATTACAGATAATAATATATTAAATCAGTTAAAGAAAATTGGAAAAGACAGGAAAGAAATATTTACTCTTTCAGATGGACAGGCAAGGCTTGTTGTAAATAATTGTACTACGATGTTAAACGAGGTAAAAGCTAATTTCTCTTTAGGACCTCTTGAAAGCTACATACTTGGTCAAAGTTATATAGCTGGAAGTTTGATTTCAAGTAACATAAAAGAAAAAGACCGAATACAGCTTAATATAGAATGTGGTGGACCAATTAAGGGAATTTCTGTGGAAGCGTGGGCTAATGGTGCTATTAGAGGGTATCTTAACAATAATCCGATTCCTTGGGATAAAGAAGAACCTCCAACTATGGATGAACTTTATGGTCCTGGTTTTTTGACTATTACTAAACTCTTAGAGGGGTATAAGACACCTTTTTCTGGTCAAGTCATGATGGAATACAGTTCTCTTGCTAAAAACTTGGCAGTTTATTACCAAAAAAGTGAACAAACTCCTACTGTATTTGCTATTGATATAAAAACAAATAAAAATGGTCAAATTTTTGGTGCTGGTGGATTTTTTGTTCAACTAATGCCAGAATGTAGTGAAGAGTTTATTGCTAAACTTGAAACTTTAGTTAAAGGTTTACCTCCAATTGGAGAGAGTATCAGTGAGGGAATTGATATAAGAGATTATATTGAAGAAAACTTTGCTTCTTTAAAACCAAAGTACCTTGATACTAAACCTGTAATGTTTTATTGTCCCTGTCTAAGAGATAACTTTAAAGGATTCTTAAAAGGATTGCCTGAAGAAGAAAAGAAAGCAATATTTGAAGATAACAAATTTCCATTAAAAGTTAAGTGTTTTAACTGTGGAACGGATTACTCATTTGAAAAAAGTGAAGTAAAGGAGATATTTAGATGATTTTTTTTGCTACTGCATCAGCTAATCAAAATGATTTAGTAGAAAAAGAAGCTAGGGCGGCTGGTTCAGATGATGTAAAGCTTAGCTCCGGTGGAGTTTTTTTTAAAGCAGACCTGAAAACTGCTTATAATTTTTGTTTATGGTCAAGAAGTGCGACCAGACTTTTGGTATTGTTTCATCAAGAAGAAATTGAAGATATGGATACTTTTTATGAGCATTCAGCTTCTCTTGCTTGGGAAAATTGGATTAACCCTGAGGTTACTTTTGCAATTACTGAAACTGTAACTGATTGTTATTGGATTAGAAATTCTCATTTTGCATCTGTTCGTTTGAAAGATGCAATAGTAGATAGAATTAAAAGTAATTTTGAAGGTGAAAGACCAAATGTTGATAGAGAAAATCCAGATTTGGTTTTTCATTTACATGTTAATAGAAATACAGTTTCATATTATGCTGATTTTTCAGGAAGATTACTTGCTAAACGTGGATATAGAAAAGCTCAAACTACAGCTGTTTTAGCCGAATTTTTAGCTAGTACTGTTATTTCAAGAAGTCCTTGGAGAAAAGAAGACGAAAATGAAGTTCTATTAGACCCGTTTTGTGGTAGTGGAATAATTTGTATTGAAGCTGCATTGATGCTGTCAAACTCAGCTCCTGGATTGATTGATCCTAACCGTTTTGCCTTTTATAAGTTACCTTTTCATGATGAAGCAATCTGGAAAGAAGCTTTTGAAGAAGCTGAGAATGCTCAAATTGTTCCAAAGAATAAAATTTATGGTTGGGATATTGATCCTGAGGCAATTGCGATTTCAAAAAAGAATGCAAAAGCTGCTGGAATGGACCAGTTTATTGAATTTGAATGTAAGGATTTCACAAAAATTACCAAAGCAGATAAAATTGCTGAAACTGGAACAGTTGTTACTGATCCTCCTTATGGTCATAGACTTGATTGTGATTCAGCTTATCTTAAGAATCTATATAAACAAAGTGGAATTAATTTTGTTGAGGTTTTTGGTGGATGGCATATTTCTATTCTTTGCGCCGATAGTAGCCTTTTAAGTTATGTTGATATGAAACCTTATCGAACAAATACACTTTTTAATGGTGGCCTAGAATGTCAGTTAGCTCATTACTATGTTTATACAGATGCTGAAAGAGCTGAGATGATTGATAAGGCAATTAATAAAAAAGAAGAAAGATTAAATACTCCACTTTCAGATGGGGCTCAAATGGCAGCTAATAGACTAACAAAAAATATTAAGGCTTTACAAAAAGACATGGAAGCTGAGAATGTTAGCTGTTATAGAATTTACGATGCTGATATGCCAGAGTATTCTGCTGCAATTGATGTTTATGAAAATAAATGGATAAATCTTCAAGAATATGCAGCACCTTCTACAATTGAAGTTGAAGATGCTCAAAAACGCCTTGATGAATTGATTCTTGCAACTGAGAGAGTAACGGGAATAGATATTGATAATATTTATGTAAAACAAAGAACTATGCAAAAGGGAAATGATCAGTACAATAAAAGCTCTAAAGCAAATGGTGAGTTTTATATAATTCATGAAAATGCTCATTCTTTTAGAGTTAACTTTACAGATTACCTTGATACAGGTATTTTCCTTGATCATCGGCCGATAAGAACATTAATCCAAGCCCTTTCTAAAGATAAAAGATTTTTAAATCTATTTTGTTATACTGGTACAGCATCTGTTTATGCTGCAGCAGGAGGGGCTTTAAGCACCGTAAGTGTTGACTCTTCAAATGCCTATCTTTCATGGGCACAGAAGAACCTAGAAATTAACGGATTTACTTCCTTGAATCATTTCTTATATAGAGATGATTGTCTTAACTATCTTAGTTCTTCTTTCGACAAATATGATCTTATTTTCTGTGATCCACCAACTTTTTCTAATAGTAAAGACAGAGAAGTTTTTGATGTTCAATATGATCATAGTAGGTTGGTAAAAGCTTGTATGGGACATCTTTCAAGCAAGGGTTTATTAATTTTCTCAACAAATTTCAAAAAATTTGCTTTTGATGAATATCTTTCAGAAATTTTTAAAGTTGAAGATATATCTGAACATACAATAGGAAAGGATTTTGAAAGAAATCCTAAAATTCACTATTGTTTTCTTATCAGACATAAAGATAATGAAGGGTCAAAAGAAGAGGAAGAGGTCATTAGGAAAGTTTTAAAAATTAAAAGAACTGTTGTTAGAAGACCTAAACCTCCAAAAATGGTTAAAGCTTTTGAAGCAGTCAAACCAGTTGAGACAGTTGAAATAGTTGAAGCAATCAAACCAGTTGAGACAGTTGAAATAGTTGAAGCAGTCAAAGAACCTAAAGTAACCAAAACAGTCAAAGAACCTAAAGCAACTAAAGTGGCCAAAGAAACTAAAGCAACTAAAATAACCAAAGAAACTAAAGCAACTAAAGTAACCAAAGCACCTAAAGTAACCAAAGAAACTAAAGTAGCCAAAGCACCTAAAGTGGCTAAAGAACCTAAAGCAACTAAGGAACCTAAAGTACTCAAAGAAACTAAAGTAGCCAAAGAAAAAAAAATAGTAAAAGAAGTTGAAAGTAAATAGAATTAATTATCCTTTGTAGAAGTATGTAGATAAACAATGCTTCTACAAGAAAACTTGAATTATTTTTGTTATTGGAATACTTTGTTAACATAAGGAATCTTTTATGAACAAGAAAATATTGGTATTCGCTTTTTTGTTGTGTCCATTTCTGCTTTTTGCACAAACTCTTGAATCTTCAGTTAATTTAGATGTTGTAATAAAACAAGCCTATCTAAGTAGTAATACAATTAAAAGATTGGAAATTAATGAAGATAATTATGAATTACAAAAAAGTTTAAGAGATAGTTCAGATAGCGATGGGACTACAGTCTATGATGTAAAAGTTTCAGATTTGACTGCAAAGAAAGATAGTGATGGAGATTTTGTTTTATCAATTCCTTCTCAATTTCCTTCTCAATTTACAGTAACTTTTCCAGAAATTGGCGATGAGTATTATGTTTCAACAGGCTTTTCTTCTGATTTTGAGTTAGATGGTGGCACTTTTACAAAATCTGTTAGTCCTTTTGCAAATATTAAAAAAGAATTTACTTTTGGTTATGAAGATATAACAGATGAGATAGAATATGAACAAAGTGATTTTAAAAATGATATTGCTTCACAAAAAGGCTATTACAATTTTGAAATTAGTTTGATTAACAGCTTGATTGAAATAATGCAAGAGAAAAATTCCATTGAAGAAACTCAAGATTATTTGGATGAAATCCAAGAAAACTTAGACAATCAAATTATTCTTAAAGAAATTACCAAAGGATCTGTTGCTTATTTAAATTCACAGCTTACAATTTCTAGTCAGCAAATAAAACTTAATGGTTTGAAAACAAAGCTAGAAACAAGCAAAGATAATTTTATAAATACCTATGGAATTGAACCTGTAGATGTTATTGTGGCTAACCGACCGGAACCTGAGATTGAAATAGATGAGAGGGGAAACAGTTCTGTTAAAGAGAAGAAGCTTGATTTAGATTTGGCTCAAGAAGAAATCAAAAAAATGACAGGATCTACAGAAACTTTGAATTTGTCTGCTGGAGCTGAAGCGACATTACTTGCCACAACTCAAGACGCTACACTCAGTGTTTCAGGAACTTATTCAAGTGATAATTTTTCAGTCAGTGCTAGTAGTAAATTGTTGTATAAGAATAAAAATCTTTATCCTTCTTTGACAGTTTCTGGAAACTATTCAAATGCCAACGTTAATACTGAGACTGATAACCTTCAATTAAGTCAAGCAAAAAATGCTGAGATATTAGCACAAATGAATTATGATCAAGCTTTAATTGATTACAAATCAGAGGTTAATAAACTTAAAACTGATATTGCAGATTGGAAAATTCAATTATTACAACTTGAGAATCAATTAAGTTATCATAAAAAAGTCCTTGATCAAAATCAGAAATTGCTTGAAAAGGGATTTGCAACTACTAAAGAGGTTGAAAAGTCCCAAGATGAAATTAATAACGATTTATTTGATCAACAAATTTTATTTATACAAGGGAAAGTTCTGCTTCTACAGGTAGCAGTTTTAGAATTATAGGAGTCAATTATGGACACAGAAATTGAAAATAAGTTAAAATCTGGAAAAATTGCAGCAAAACGTAAAAAAACAATAAAAAAAATAATAGGGTTTGTAATAGTATTTGGTTTGATTATTTTTGCATTTTTTTATTATCAAAGTAAAAAAGCTCAAGTAAATGTTCCTTGGAAGAAAAGCGTAACACAAAATAGTGAACAACTTGGGTTTACCATTTCTACGGTAAGAGAAGAATTATATAAAAATAATATTGACATTTCTGGTTACGTAGAACCTTGGGATATTCAGGTAGTTAACTTTAGATCCACTGGTGCCATAACCTCTATGTTAGTAGAAGAAGGTGATAAAGTTCTAAAAGGACAACTTTTGGCTACTATTGATGACACTCAACAGAAATACAATTTAGCAAGTAATGAGAATAAGATTGAGAAAGCAAAACTTACGGGAAATGAAGGTGATTTAGAGCTTCTTGAACTTCAAGATAAAATATTTCAGACTGATTTGGACTATACAAATGTAACAGCAACCTTTGATGGAGTTGTTGTAAGTGTGAATACTGAAGTTGGTGACTATGTAAGTGCAGGAACCAAAGTTATGACAATTATGGACAATAGCAAATTAAAAGCTACTGTTGAAATAGATGAAATTGATATGCAAAATGTCACTCTTGGTATGAAATGTAATTTACTAAGTGATGCCATTCCAGGAGTCGAACTTGAGGGAGTGGTTCATTATATTCCAATGGTTGGTGAATATAGCAATCAAGGTATTGGAATAATGAAGGTAGTAGTTGAAATTGATAACTTCCCTGAAGCTATGAAACCAGGTTTTTCTTTTGAAGGGACCTTAGAATCAGATACCGAACAAAAATTGTTAATCGTTGATCAAGATGCAGTTTCTACTATTTCAGGGCAAAGTTATCTTTCAGTTAAACAGGTTGATGGAACTTTTAAAGATGTAGAAATAACAGCAAAATATCTTGGTGAAGGTGTTTGTCAGATTTTATCTGGAGCAGTAAAAGACGGAGATGAAGTTAAAATTGCATCTTCCTTAAGTGATTCAGATAGTATGAAAGTTGGTTCAATTTTTGCTGGTTCAGAAGAAGTGAAGACGCCTAGGCCTTCAGCTGGTAATAGAAAGGAACCTGGAAATACAAATTAAGGGCAGGTGAAAATGAATAAAGTAATAATTAGCCTTAACGATGTAAAAAGATACTATCTTGTTGGTGAATATGTCGTAAAAGCTCTTGATGGAGTAACCGTTGACATCAATGAAGGAGACTTTTTAGCAATAATGGGCCCTTCAGGAAGTGGAAAATCTACGATGATGAATCTAATAGGTTGTTTAGATACTCCGACAAGTGGAATTATCGAAAT
>Ga0172377_10007213_pt1 | contig 11431 bp, 2 predicted proteins | sample Pumphouse3metaG_FD_119749 | JGI IMG/M metagenome (GOLD analysis project Ga0172377, IMG submission 119749) | Leachate microbial communities from a municipal landfill in Southern Ontario, Canada - Pumphouse #3 metaG | ecosystem: Engineered > Solid waste > Landfill > Unclassified | place: Canada... | reverse complement strand
CCAGGCCAAGCACACGGACAGCGAGGCGATGAAATGGGACGCGCCCGGCACGACCATCGAGCCGGTGCTGGAGCAGCTTAAGATCATGCACCGGAACCGCCACGGCATCATCGGCATGAAGCTGGTCGGCAACGGCGACTTCACCAACGCCGATGACCGCGAGAAGGCGATGCAGTTCGCCATGTCGCTGCCGGAGATCGATGCCGTCACGATCGGCTTCAAGAGCGCGGCTGAGATCGACGAGTCGATCGAGCGCATGAACCGCGCACTGGCCGGCTGAGGTGGAGGCGCCCCGCGCGATGTCCTTTCGGTTTCTTTTCTCTCTCGGCCTCGGCCTGATCGGCGGTCTGGCGTTCGGGGGCACGGAACGGCCCCCCGCCGTTACGCGCGCGCCGGAATGGACCTCGCTGTTTGAACGCACCTCCGGCTGGCTCGGCGCGGACGGCATTTACTCGATCCCCCTGAACAGCTATGACGCGGCGCTCGGGCCGCGGTCATCGCTGCGTACTCTTTTTGTCTTTAGCGACACACGCGTCGGCGAGGCCGATCCCCGGACACTCGTCATCTCCGACCACGGCATGCCCTCGCACTCCGCCGCGATCCTCGACGGCACGGCGCCACGGCGCGACGCCATCACATTCCACTTCGGCGAGCATGCCGACGGCGGTCTCGGCCACGTGTTCACCGGCTCGCACGCCTGGCTGAACGACGGCATCGCGATCGGCCAGAACGTCTTCCTCACCGCGTTCGCCGAAAAAGACTGGAAACCGGTGCGGCTCGACCTCATCACCCTGCCACTTGTCAACGGCCGCCCCGACTTCCAACGTGTACACGTTCAGCCGGGCGTCCCACTGCTCTACAAGGATGAATCCTACGACATCCTGTTCGGCGTCGCCTTGATGGATCTTTCCGAATCGTCGGGCGCCCCCCAACCAGACGGATACGTCTACGCCTACGGATACCGGGACAGCAAGCAGGAAGGCTCACGCAAAGACGCGGTGGTGGCGCGCGTGCGGCGTGAGGAGTACGCCGACCCCGCGCGCTGGCGATTCTGGGATGGCCGGGCATGGCGCGCGGACATTTCCGCGGCGGCGCGCGACGCCGCCACACTCCAGCGGCGCGTCTCAGCCGAATTCAGCGTGACGCCTGTTTCCGAAGGCCTGTACCGCGGCAAATATCTGATGGTCTACTGCCGTGATGTGCAGACGCGCGACATGATGATCGCAGTCGGCGATACCCCGACAGGCCCCTTTGGCGAAGGCATCCTCATTTACCGCGCGCTGGAGCCGGAGACCTACAACCCCTTCAACGGCAACACCGCCTACACCTACAACGCCAAGGCGCATCCTCACCTTTCCCCGCCGGGGCGTCTGCTGATCAGCTATAATGTCAACCAGGGCGGCAGTCTGCCGAAAACAACCGAAGTGTACAGACCGCGCTTCCTGTGGATCGACCTGCACCGCCACGCAGAAGCCGGCTCATCCTGTTCGGGGTCGCCCCAAAACCTCGCCCTCGGCAAAACCGCCACCGCCAGCAGCAATGGCGCTCTCGCCGCACACGCGGTAGACGGCAAGGCCGAGCACCGCTCACCCCCATGGCGCTCGGCCGACAGCCCCGGCCCGCATTGGATCGCCGTGGATCTCGGCCGTCCCGTGGCCGTCACCCGCTACGTGATCAAACATGCGAGCGTCACCGGCCTGGAGCCGACGGTCTTTAACACCCGCGATTTCTGTTTGCAAGGCAGCCTTGACGCGACGGCCTGGCGTGATCTCGACACCGTAACCGGCGCGGCCGAAGCCGTCACCATGCGCACGCTCGGCGCGCCCGCCACCGTCCGGCATGTCCGGCTCGCCATCACCCGCCCATCGCAATCCGACGAGCCTGTCGCGCGCATCCAAGAACTGGAACTCTACTGAGCGTCCTCAAGCCAGACCGGGAACGAACGTTTCACCCGGTATGGTGCCACCGCGGGATCTTTGTCCGGAACCGTGTAGCCGCCCATGCCCACCGGCCAGAGGTCATACGCCGAATCGCGAACGGGTGTCAGGACTCCCTGGTACGGCACCGACACCGCCTTGTGGGTCGGCCGGCCGGCCGCCGAAACGCCATCGGCGTACAGCTTGAACCGTCCCTTAAAGATGCCGGTCCGGGCGGAAAAAGATAGGCGAGCCTGCGCGCTGTTACCAGCCGGGTAACTATAGGTGCCGTCTTCCTGTTTGACCGGCTTCACGCCGCGTGCCATGACAAACGTAGAAGGCATCCGGGTCGTGACGCCGATCTCCTGCGGCACGGCACCAGAGACAAAATCCACAGGCCCGAACGAATCGTAATAGGACATGCCCAACGGCGGGTCGGCAGAGAAGAGGTACGCCTGCGCAAAGGTGACGCCGGGCGCGTCATTCCAACCGCACGCGCAGCTCAGGGCTCGGTAGTAGCCGCCACACAAATTCATCGTCAGTTGAAACCCGTCCGGTCCTGTTTCGGGATTGTCCCAACAAACCCTGTAAGGTGCCGTCATCACACCGTTGGAGGGGTCGATTGTCATGATGCCGCCCGCCCACCCTTTTCGGCCGTACAGCGGCACGAAAAACGGCACGTACCCAAACGGAATCCCTTCGAGAAAGATGAGCTGAGCGGTCTGGGAAACCCGCGTGCCGTCGGCAAGACGCCCCGCGATCTTCGCCTTGCCGCGCATACCGATCTTCATGGAGAGATATCCGATGCCCGTCGGCGCGGCTTGAGCGGCACCCTGCCAGAGCACGGCATTGTTCGGCAACGCCATCGTGTAGTAGCCTTTGAAGAGACGCAGCGTCTCCTGCGCCGACGCATCCCTTCGGTCCCAGAAAAGATTGCGGCCGCCGAACAGCCTCAAGACGGTGCCGCCTAGCGAGCCGTTGGACAAGGTCCCCTCCATGCTCACGCCGTTCGTCACCGACAGCCAGAGGGTTTCCCCGCTTCTGGCGTTCAAGACCACGCTGCTCGCCTGTCCGTTGTCACTGTCCCACGCCGATGACGTGAAGACCAGACGGCCACTTTGGAGAGTGACCTTCGCGGTTAGCCGGCCCGCTTCCGACACGATCCGGGCCGACACCGTGCCTTGCAACGTCGGCAGCAGGAAATTTCCAGAAGGGGACATGTTGAGAAAGAAACCGTCGAAGTTCCCGACCTCTCCGCCCCGCGCGCTGGACGCGCAGACGGCCACCAGAAGCGCAGTTCCTGCGGCCGTTCGGCGCAACCTGCGCAACGCACATACTTTCAGCAGGACAGAAGTGAGTGATAAACGTTTCATCTTTCGTTGTCTCCTTGATCAATCGGTTGCCGGCGAGCGCCCGCCCGTTCCCTCAGAAGGTCACGTGAACACGGAAGAACATCATGGGGCCGAGGGCCGGCACGTCGAGCGTCACGTCGACGCGTTCGTACGCGCTGTCGATCGCGGTCGTCTGCTCACCTCGCACAAACACCGCCACATCACTCCACTCCGCCGGCGACAACCCGACACTCCCCTGGACCGAATAGGTCAGGGACGGATCGTCCTTCCGGCGCACATAGCCGACCACCATATTACCATCCGCAGCCGGCGTCAAGAGAATGACACCGCAGGCGGCATCACCCGCAGTCGGATTGCCGCTGAACGCATATTCCTGATCATTGTCAACCGCGTCGCCGTCAGGATTTGCGGAGCCGCCCCAAAGAAGTGGTTCCAGCGCCGGATTGGCCGCATCCTTGCCAAACCTGTCAAGATTCCAGAGGACGCGCGGCGTCGCGGCGAGCAGCGTGCCGTCAACCAACACGACGATCTTGAACGCGTCGCTTTCCGCCGCCCCGCTCGCATCCGTCGCGGTTACCAGCACCGGGATCTCGCCAACCGTCGAGGGCGTCCCCGAGATCGTCATGCCCGTCAGCGCGAGTCCGTGTCCGGCCGTCAGCAGCGCAGGCTGCACCGTCAGCGTGTCACCCACATCAGGATCCACGAATATGGTATCGGGAATGACAAAGTCATACGGTTCATTCCACTCCGTGAACTGATCCTCCACAGGCACCGCGACCGCAGGCGCATTGTTGAACTTGAAGCGGTACATGTGGGCCTCGCCCGTATACCCGTACGGGCTCAGGATGTTGTCGGTCACGCCGATGATGGCGACATCCTGTTTGAAGCTCACCGCCGCGCTGGGCGGGAACAGAGATTGCGAGCCGACCGGGCAGGTGATGCGTTCAACCTGATGCCAGGCGGCAGGATCTTGCGGGGCGTGCCGGTACAAATAGGCGTACACCGCGTTGGTGTCGCCCCATCCCGGCGCGGCAACAAACACGAAATCCCTGTTCACAGAGACGCCGCACCCGAAATGGCCTCCCTGATCCGCACGCGCATCGAGGGTTGCCGCTTCCATCCACGCGCCGCCGCCTTCCGGTTTCTGATAGATGAAGACCTGACCCAATTCCGTCCCGTCGAGGTTGGCCTTCGGCACACCGACTGCCAGAACATTCCCAGCCACTGACACGCTGAAACCAAAATCGGCCTCTGCTGTCACAGTCGGCGCAACGATCCGCTGCACGAACCCCCACGCGCCGGCCGCTCCCGCATCGCGCGCAAAGCCGTATGCGGCGCCGAGCGGCGTTCCGGGCGGCAGCCCAGTCACGTTCCGCGGCGCGCCCACGACCAGGTTGTCGCCCGATACCGAGACCGAGGTCCCGAACGCCAGGCTGGTCTGACCGGCAGGCGACCAGCGCATCACTTCGCCCCATGTATCCGCGCCGCCCGCGTTCCGTTCGAAGAGCAGCACGGCGCCCGGTGCAGGCGACACGCCTGACAACGTGGCCCCCGGTGCGCCGACGGCCAAGATGTCTCCGTCCAGATCAACCGCATAGCCGAACTTGCTGGCGGCCGGGAGGTTGGGCGGGGCGATCCGCGTCAAGAAGCCCCAGTTTTCATCCCCCCCCAAGTCACGTTGGAAGAGATAGACGGCGCCAACCGCCAGCCCACCCACTTCGTCCTGGATGGCACCGACGGCAATCAGATCGCCGCTGATCGCAACCGCGTGGCCGAATTTATCCGACGCGTCCACCGTCTCCGGCTGCAACTGACGCCACACCTCCCATGTATCCTCGGTGCCGGGCTGCAACCGGTAGACGAACGCCGACCCGGAGTCGTTGCCGTTCACCGCCGTGCCCGGCGCGCCCACGACTGCTGTTTCCGACTGGATGTCCACCGCAAAACCGAAACTCCGCTTTAAGACGGCGTCGGTCGGCTGCACCGTGTCAAGGTACGCATTGACGGCCAGGACACTCGTCTGGCCGTCTGCCACGGGCTCCGCAAAACGGTCATCCACCGTGATGCGCAACACTGTGAGCAGCGGTGCGCCCGGCGCGACGACATTCGGCCCGACCAGAAACTCCATCTGACGCATCTGCAGCGTGGCGGCTTCAGCCGTGAGCCCGCTCGCGCGATACACGCCGTTGGAAACCCAGACAAAATCGCCGAGCTGGCTGAGGATGCCGTTTTCCGGGGCTTCCACGCTTAGCGTGATATCCAGCGGCTGCGTCGTCTCGTCGTCAACCTCACGCACCGTCACCGACGCAAAGGGCCGGATCGGCGTTGCCGCATAAACGGTCTGCCCGGACCGCGTCCCGATGATGACCGGCGCGTCGTTGACAGCGGTCACCGCGATGACGGACTGTGCGTCGGTAACCGGCGCGGACTTGTTATCGGTCACCTGCACCGTAAACGCCGTCGTTTCCGTCGTCGGCACCGTGATCCGGTTCTCGGTCGGCACGAACAGCAAGTTGCGCAGTTGGGCCGTAGCACTCGCCGCCGTAACGGCAGTCAACCCATACCGTCCGCCGCCCAAGTCTACAAACCCGCCCAGCTCCTGCAGCACGCCCTTTGCGGCATCATCCAGCCAAACCAGCACGTCAACAGGCTCAAGCGTCTGCTGATCTACTTCGGTCACCGTCACTCCGGCAAAAGGCCGCGCGGTCTGCTTGTCTGTGATCGGCGCATTAGGTGCAGTGTTCAGCAGCACAGGAATATCGTTCCGTCCGGCAACATGAACCGTCACCGATGTTGTGCTGCAATCACTCCCCCGCTCGTGAACCGTTACGCTCACGCATCCGGTCACACTCCCGGCGGCATCATCGGCCACGACGTAGAGGAACGATTCCGTGTACGGGTAAGATCCGGCGTATGCGGCTGCGGGCGTGTACAGGACCGTGTTGGACGGACTCAGGCCGACCCAACCGCCGCTGCTTGCGCCGAACACGTCCGCGAGCGCGTATTCGTCCGTGTACGCATCATCGAGCGCATCGTTGGCCACCACATCGAACTCGTTTTCGACAGACCCCGAGAGGACGGCAAAGGTATCCGGCAGCATGGGCAACGCGCCGACGCGAACACGCACGCGTGCCCGCCCTGTGCCGCCTAAACCATCGTTCACGTCATACAGGAAAGAGTCTTCACCGACAAAGTTCTCCGGCGGCGTGTAGCTCACGCCCATACCGTCCACAACAACGGTGCCGCCATAGGCCGAGGCCGTGACGCCGGTTACGGACCAGCCCGCCGACGAGTCCGGCAACACCCCGTCGTTGCGCAGCACATCCAAGCAGTTCTCCTGACTGTTGCGCGCGACCGTGAACGCGTCATCGCCCATCCGCTCATCCAACGCGCCCGCGCGGTTGCGGACCTCGACCTCCACCACTGCCGAGGCGCGCCGCTCGGTGCCATCCGTGATTTCGTAAGTAAAACGTTCCACGTAGATGGGCTCGGGCAGAGCCCCCGGCCGATAGATGAGCGTCACACCGTCCGCCGCGACGCTCACTTCCCCGGAAACGTCCGGCGCATGCACGCCTGTACCGAGGCCGGAAATCTGAATCGTTTGTCCCAAAGCGGGGTGAATGCGGTCGTTCAGCACAACCGGCAAACTGAAGGCCCGCGCGCCTGTGCCGCCGCTTTCCAGTTTATAGAAAACCGAGAAGCGGTCCGCGTTCGCGAACAGATCGCCGCGGCTGACAGTCACGGTGACCCATGCGCTCCAGGTGGCAACCGAATCGCTCATCAGATAGGTAAAACTCTCCTGGCCGAAAAATCCAGGCGCCGGCGTGTAGGAGAGAAGATTGCCGTCAACGCTGACACTGCCGCCGGCGCTGGGCGCACCTTCCCCGCCCCCGACACTCAGGATCGAATAGGTCTTGTTGACGTCCGGATAACTCCGGTCGTTGGCGAGCACATCCAGCAGATAGCCGGAGCCGCCGCCACGGACAACAAACCGGTCGGTATTCGCGTAGAGCCCGGCAGCCACCGTCGCCACCGTTACCCGTCCGGTCACCGAGCGCCCCGTGGCGTCTGCCGCCACGTAGTCGTAATCAACCTGGCCGAGCACGTTCGAGGGCGCGAAAGCCAACAGCGCACCGTTTCCGTTGACCTGCATGACGCCGATGGCGGTCACTTCCGGCACGACAGAAACAAGTGTCATCGCCCCGCCGGAGAAGGGTTGCACACGATCATTGGCCAAAACATCCAGCGGGATGACCACCTCATTCGTGGTGGCTTCAACCGTAAAGAAGTCCACCACCGCGTCCGGCTGGCCGACGATGACAGAGACCACGCCGGTGCCGGTGCCGCCCATCCGGTCGGTCGCCAGATACGTGATGTGCTCGATCCCGATGAAACCAGGATTCGGCGTATAGACCACTGCCGTCTCGCTCTCGTTGAGCACGGCCGCTCCAAACGCCGGCGGCTGCAGCAACGCCGCGATGCGCAGCGCCTCACGTGTTCCCGTGACGAGCACGTCGTTGGCCAGAACATCCAGCGTGTTCGACGCGCTGTCGGTTGCAACGCTGAAAGTGTCGTCCTGAACATCAAGCATCCCGCGCCGGTCTATCACCTGAACCGTCACGTCAGCGGAGGCCACCGACGGCCCGCCCGCATGGACCTCATAGGCAAAACGCAGCACGTCCGTGCCGTTGGTTGCGGTGAACAGAAAACGGTTGCCGCTCAGCACCGGCTGCCCCGGCTGAGAGGACCACAGCACGGCGGGAGACAGCGAGAGCGACGCGCCGCCTTCAGGCAGCATGTTATCATTGGCCAGCACATCCAGAACGGCGGTCTCGCCATACGCAACGACATACACATCGTCCGCCGCCGAGAGGATGCCGTTGAGCGAAGGCACCACTGAACGCACCTGCACGCGCGCGCTGCGGCGCAGGCCGGCGCCACTTTCGACCACATACCGGAACGAGTCATCCCCGACGGCCCCGATCAGCGAATCATAGATCAAGTATTGCCCGCCCTCGGCAATGCTCACCGTTCCGCCGTTGAGCGTCGGCCCGGCCTCGACAATCGTCAGCGGCGTCGGCATGGGCGTGAGGTCGCGGTCATTCGCCAGGACATCGAGCACACGCCCCACCGTGTTGGAAGGCACATAGAACGCATCCTCCACGACGAACAGGAAGCTGTTGTCCGTCAGCGTGTAGTCGAACGTGTCGGTATAGGACTGCCAGTCGGCGAGCTGGTTCAGAAGCTCGGAGACGGTGGCGTCATATCGCGCCTCAAGCGGCAGGAGATCAACGCGCGCCTCGCCTGCGGTTGTCATGTTTGAAGACGCGATCAGCGTCAGCAGATCGTCAGGTTGATGCCCATCCCGATCGATATCGCTATCATGCAGGGCGGGCGTCGCCGCCGGATGCAGGATAGGATTAAACACAACCGCCTCGTCTTCGGTGAGCGCGATGCTGTCCGGCCGGGCAACCGGCGTGTCATTCCGCCCGACGACCAGCACGGCCACCAGCGATGTCACCGTGCCCCCAGTCATATGATCAGTGACCACCGCCTCGAATGTGTCGATGGCCTGCTCCTCGCGCGAGAGGGTCTGGAGCGCCGCACCTGCCGAGGGGTCGTACGTGATCTGGCCGCCGGCTAACGCCAGCGCGGCACCCATCCGGCTGAAGGGACCGACCTCGGCGACCACGAGCTGATCAAGCCGGTCAATATCCGAATCATTGGTCAGCAGATCGCTTGCGGCAAGCAGGATCGGCGTGTCTTCATCGGTCACCCAGAGATCCGGCACGACCAGCATGCCCTGCAGCGTCCCGCTCAGATCAAGCGCCTGAACATCGACACGGCCGCTCATACCCGAAACCGGCGGCAGGCTGTACAAGAGATCCAAACCATCGGCCAACACCGCAGCCAACGGCGTGGCCGGCGTGATGAGCGGCTCCAGAACGTCAAGCCCGACCGGGTCGGGCAGCACCGCCGGCCGATCATTGACACCGCACACGACAACATCCAGCGGGCCGATGCCGATCGCGCCGTGCCGGTCTTCAACCGCTTGATAAAACCGGTCCGTGAACAGCTCACCTTCGGCCAAACCCTCCATGAACGAGGAGCCCGCCGTGTCGTAAATCACATGGTCTTCGCGCGGATCCGCCCGTCGCGTCAGCATTGCCGTTGCACCGGCATCGGTGAACGCATGATAACGGTTATCCTCGTCCAGGATCACCCACACGCCTTTCGCTGCGTCATTGCCTGCAAAGAGGATCGGCAGCGTCAACGTGTTTTCATCCAGAACAGTGACCGTGTGGTAACCGTTGTAAGAGGGATGGCCGCCGTAATTCGCAATCAAAATGCGCGTGCCGGATGTCAGGCCATGCGCAGGCGCTGTGACGGCAACAGGTGCCGATCCCGGGGTTCCCGCATAATCCGTGATCGCGTTGACACTGCCAAACACGCCGACCACACGCAACGTTTGCCACGTATCGTCGCTGTCAGGGTCTGTATCATTCGCGATGAGGTTCTCGGGATGAGGCAACGGCACAGGCACAGGGTCGCCCGACAGGCTCAACACGGCGCCAGCCAGTTCCGGCCGCGACATGATGCGGACTGACGTCCCCTCCAGCACATTCGTGAACACATCGCCCGTGACGACCGGGGCATCGTTGACACCGGTGACTTTGACGGTCACGACAGCCTCGCTCCGTGCGCTGGGAACACGCGGCCCGTCCGTCTGCCAGGCTCCCGGCTCGTCCGGCATGCCCGCGAACGGAACGGGAATGGCAAAGCGGTCCTCATCGATCACGGCGACTGTAAACGTGCCGTTGTAGGCCGGGACGGAAACGTCCGAGAGAACCACCGACGCTCCTGATTGAAGACGATGGTTGACGGCAGTGATCCAGGTATTGCTGGGTGTCCCGTCGGGGATGCCGTCAACAGGGGCAGACCCCATGTCAATGATCTCGTAGCAGAAGGTGTCGAGAATCTCCACGCCCACCGGCAATGCCTGCAGGATGGCCACCTGGCGCGGATCATAGATGAGGTGCGTTCCGCGCAGCGGGTTCGTGTCAGGAACGACCGTCACATCCGCCCCGAGGCTGGAGACGGTCGCCGCCGCATCGCCCGCACCCGGTCCGGAGCCTGTGCTGACGTCGACAAGTATGATCGGGTCATTGTCCGCATCCCGATCGTTCTCGAGGACGAAGAAAGAACCGATCTCGTCCTCCGTCACCGTGACGGCGTCATCAACGGCAACCGGCGTCGCGTTCAATACGCCAAAGGGAAGGCCGTCGACGGTGGCACCCGGCGACTGCAGCAAAAGTGATGAAACGGTCACGACGGGCCGTCCCCGCCATCCGCACAGCATCTCGGCGCAGACAGAGCTGTGCGGCAGGAACGCAAACCCGCGGCCTTGCGGTGCCAGTGCGATCGAGTTCTGCGCGGTATCAAGCCGGCTGGTGCCCGAGACGGCCTCAGGGTCGATGAAAACCGTCTGAAACGCATGTCCCACGACCGGTGCGGCAGCGGCAGAACGGGCGATCATGACTGTGCCCTGGCCGTAGGGCGAGAGAAGCTGAGCGAAGGCGGCCGCGTCCGACACCTGCGAGCCCCGGACAACCGGTGTGGGATTCAACGGCGAGAAGCCGTCAAAGTCGGCAACGGCGCCTTTGGGAAACACCACCACCACCCCGCGGCCCGGGCGCAGCCGATAGGAGGCCGGTATGTCGGCTGCCGGAACGAGCGTCGGGTAGACGCTGTTTGTGAGCGCGAGATCGCCCTGGCCGAAGGTGTGCGCCGCCACGCCGTTGACATACAGGGTGAAGCCGGAGAGATCCGCCTCGAAGCCGTCGCGAGGCACATACACCTCGATGAAAGGATCGCTCTCGCCGGCACCGACCGAAACCTGAATTTCCGTGATAGCGACACGCTCGGCCGCATCGTGCTGCACGGCACCGGCATCGCCCGGCACGGTTCTCCGCATGCGCTCCCGCTGGTCGACCGCCGTGGCGGAGCTTTGCGCGCAACCCAACGCGGGGCTGTTGATTTGCAGCGGGAAGAAGGGCGTCGAATCGCCGCTCTCCTGCGTCAAGGTGCCCAAGCCTGGCGCCATACCGGTCTGATCTGACACATGCGTGAGCAGGTAGACCGAAAGCCCCCCGGCCTGCATGT
>Ga0172377_10007210_pt1 | contig 11432 bp, 9 predicted proteins | sample Pumphouse3metaG_FD_119749 | JGI IMG/M metagenome (GOLD analysis project Ga0172377, IMG submission 119749) | Leachate microbial communities from a municipal landfill in Southern Ontario, Canada - Pumphouse #3 metaG | ecosystem: Engineered > Solid waste > Landfill > Unclassified | place: Canada... | reverse complement strand
GCTCATGGTTTTGCCCAAATCACGAATCTTGATGTCGCCCTCAACATGGCTGTTTCCAAACCGTGATCGCGTTATTCGCGCGCTGAGATTCCGCCCATCGGCCTCAGCTGCGATCAAGGGAATATGTGCCGGATAATCATCGAACAGCAAAGCTGAGCTATTCCAGATCAGGGCTTTACCCGAATACTGGGCTGTACTGGAATCCGGAGCTTCGCTATATTGCGCCGAAAGGTTGATCTCAGAGCGAAAATCCCTGATATCAGGATGCGTGATATAAAGAGGCTTAAAATCTGTTATCTCTGCGCTGGCAATCTCGATTCTTCCCCGATCCAATCTACCACTGAGATCAAGTATGCCTCCACGGGATGTTATTGCCTTTAAGCTAAGTTCCGTTACTTTTGCATTGTTAACTATCAGGTTTATATCGCTAAGACTCTCTTCTATATATAGATCACCTTCATTCATGATCTTCAGTGGGATCGCCACATCAGCCTTGATCTCGCCATCAATCAGGTTGATTCTACGGAAATAACCACTCAAATCCGGTATCTCAAACTTGCCTTTATCACGCCTGGCTTTGGGAGCTTTTCCCAGCACTCGGTAACTCAGCACTGCCACAGGATGATTGATTTCGATGCTGCCAACCACACCCTGGGGGTTAAACCTTGAAAACAGAAATTTGTAGAGATTGTACCGAATGCTGATATGATCAATCCGTAAATCAAGCAACGAATCGGAAGTAGCAAAATGAATGTCCTGCACATAAATCTGTTTATCACTCAGGTGCAGGTCTCCCAGGCTAATTTCGGCACTAATCATATTGCCGATGGCGTTTGTGATCAGTTTTCGAACCCAATCTCTGCCCCCAAAGGCATACCAAAAGCTGAAGAACAAAGCATTGATCAGCAGAAGGATCAGGATCAGGCTCAAGAACTTCCTGGGTTTACGCATATAATCCTATCTGGGAATCAGAACCCCTTCGGCTAGCTCGAAGCTTTTGGGAGCTTTGGCTGCGGCTTCTACATCATGGGTAACTATTACAAAAGCCTGGCCAAGTTCTGAGTTTAAGCGGTACATCAGATCCCACACGTCTTTACTGTGCCCGGGATCCAGATTTCCGGTAGGTTCATCAGCAAGCACCATAGCTGGTTTATTGACCAGGGCTCGGGCTAGCGCAATCCTTTGCTGTTCCCCGCCGGACAGTTGATTGGGATAACGGTTCAGGCGCTGTTCCAATCCCAGATGGATGAGCAACTCCCTGGCCTGGGCAAGCGAGGCAGTTGCGCTTTCTCCGGCGATTAGCAAGGGTAGCGCTACATTCTCAGAAGCGGTTAGATCTTCCACCAGATAGTGAAACTGAAATACAAAGCCCAGGTTCCGATTTCGGATTAAGGCAGCATCACTCATCAGCGAGGATATCTTGCGACCGGAAATCTCCAAATCACCTGAATCGGGAGAATCCAGTAAACCCAGTATGTGCAATAAAGTGCTTTTACCAGAACCGCTTTTCCCGGTTATGCAGATGAAATCCCGTTCTTCAATCTCCAGGCTTGTCCCGCGTAAAACCTCGATAAGCTGATCACTATCGTGGTATGTTTTGTAGATATTATGGATTGCAGCTATCAAGAATCCTCCTAAGTGTTTTGCCGAAATAGAGATATGATCTGAATACGATCGATTTGTCGCAAGGGAAGATAAATACAAAGAGAGATCAATAGACTAGCCACGACAAACACGGCCAGAAGATTGAACGGTGTGATTGATGCTCCAATTGTATCGATGAAATAGACATCACCCTTCAGGCGATAGAAAGTCTGCTTTTCCACAACCCAGGAAAGAAATGCTCCAAAAGCCTGGCCGATCACAACAGATAATATTGCCACCATACCAACCTTGTAGGCATATATCCTTTTGATGGATTTAGCATTTGCTCCAAGGGTTTTGAGCACGGCTATCTCATTGCCTTTATCGATGATAATCGTACTAACTGAAGATATAACGTTAAATCCCGCTATCAACACCAGGAAAGTAAATACGATAAAGATCAACCACTTCTCCATTTCCACCAGGCGGAGGAGACTGGAAGCATATAGATCCCACGATATACAAGTGTATTGACTGCCCAGGATTGCAGACAGACCTTTGGCAAGTTCCCGCGCTTGCTGAGGATTCCTGATCCTGATTTCCAGTTTGCTGATGCTATTGGTAATCAATAACAACTGCTCGGCATCGCTGATGTTTGCTATGATGATGCTACGATCGTTTTCATAATATCCTGAACGATACAATCCTGCAATTTTGAAGCTTTGCTGGCCATTGTAAATCCCCAAGGGGCTTATACGATCGAGCTGAGGATAGATCAAGCTTACATTATCGCCAGGCTGCAGACCCATCTCTGTTGCCAGATAGTGACCAATCACTATTTCAGATTCCTGGAGTTCGCCCGGATAGTTTTCGATGTATTTGGCATAGGGGAACTCGCCAGCAAAATCATAAGCCCGAAGGTTGGCATTACGGATCTTTGTTCCTGATTGGGCCATCAGCGGGTAATGAATGCTGGGTATCACGGATAGCACTTCTTTGTGCTTGTTCAATTTAGCAATTGCTTCCTGAGCCTGCTCCCTGCTAAGATATGCGCTATCGGATGACTGCACGGAGATATGGGCAAAGCTATCCAAAAGCAAATTGCGCAGTGTGCTTTCATAACCTTCAAACAGATTAAGGCCTGCCGAGAGTATTCCCACCGATAACACAATGCCAAGAACCATGAAGACAAAACTGAAGCGGAAAAGATTCCGCTTTGGCGCTTGTAGATATTTACTGAGAAAAAATGCTTCCAGTCTATCCATCCGGAGCTCCGGTATTGATGGTCTTCTCAATGGATAGCGGCAAACGCTGAGCTGGTGAGACGCGGTTGATGATCAATTCAGAGATCAACCCCAGAGAGATGAATTGCAAGCCTCCCAAGATAAGCAGGATGCCCAGAAACAAGAGTGGCCTGTTTGAAAGAGGCATGCCCCAGAAAACCTTTAAGACTGCCAGATAGATGGTAATCAACATACCCAGGATACTCGAGCTTAATCCTATTCTACCAAAAAGATAGAGCGGGCTCTTGACATATTGGGTAACCATCTTGACCGTCAATAGATCAAAAAAACCCCGCAGATACCGCTCGATACCATATTTGCTTACACCAAATTGACGAGCCCTGTGTTGCACAGGGATCTCCCCCACCCTGTATCCCAGAGAATGCGCTAATGCGGGTATATAGCGATGCATCTCACCATACAGGGTGAGTTCTTTCACCACTGATGCCCGATAAGCCTTATATCCGCAATTGTAATCTCTTAGCTTCAATTTGAAAGTCTTTGCTGTTACACTGTTGAAAAGCTTGGATGGCAAACGCTTATGCCAGGGATCCAGGCGTTTTCTCTTCCAGCCTGATACCAAATCATAACCCTCATCCAGCTTGGTCAAAAACTGAGGGATTTCTATTGGGTCATCCTGAAGATCAGCATCCAGGGTGAAAATAACCTCTCCGGAAGCCAAATCAAAACCCTGTTGAAGAGCCGCAGCTTTACCAAAGTTGCGCCTAAACTTGATCACTTTCACAGCCTTGTCCTGATTGGCCAGATCTTCCATGATCGCAAAACTATCATCGCGAGAGCCATCATCAATGAAGATGATCTCAACTTCATGATGCACTGTATTCTGCTTGATCTCGTTATATAGCTGTTTGAGGGATTCAGCCTCGTTCAGCACTGGAATCACAAAGGAAAGTCTCATTGTTTCACCATCTTCACACAAAGATTCTTGCGATACTAAGTACAACTCCTGTACTTAACGGAATCTTGATATTATCATCCAGAGGTATTTTGCCCAATTCTGCGGCAGTGGCTGCAAGGGCACCGATCAAAGCAAGCCAGGGAGTTTGAAGCCAAAAGATACCAAAAATGAAGCAAGTAACAAAACAAGCCAGACTTCCCTCAAGACTCTTGTTGTTACGCAAGAATTTCCGTCTGCCATAGTTCATTCCGATCAATGCCGCAAAGGTATCCCCTATACTCAAAAACGCGATGGATACACTTGCCACAAGCGGTTCAAAGAATGCTACACAGAGCATACTGGAGAAAAGCAAGTAGGTTGCTCCGGTGAAATCTTTTAGCTCATGCTTGCGCAAGATACGCCCAAAGATGCGATGAAAAGTCTTACGAAAGCTCTTCTGCCAGAAGCGATGAAACTCTATGACCATGCTAATGACCAGTGCCGCTAAGAGCAGGGAAAAAGCAAGCTTTCGATTTTCAAAACCAAGTAAATACCGATAGCTGAGTGGAATCACCAAAGAACTCAGGTGAACAGATTTTCGAAGTGATTCATTCAGCCAGGCCATAGTTTCAACTATCGAGGATCTTAAGAATGCGAATCTGGTTTGGAGAACGCCAGGTTAACAAGCAATCCACACAACGCTCTTTGGGTAAATGGACACTGCCATTATCCACGTTCAGTGCACTGATATCACCCTGATTGATCCCTCTGATCAGGATGCTGGGTTCAGGATTCTGCTGCCCCCAGGGTAACAAAAGCTCAAGGCTCTGCCAGGTCTCGGGATTCAATTCGTCTATTGTACATTCTGCATCATATAAGAGCGGAGCATTCTCATCAGGAGCGTTAAAATTATCCACCAGATAGTCATTGAAGCACTCCAGGAAAGCATCGTATTCGGATGGCTCCATTGTGAATCCAGCAGCTTTAACATGACCGCCAAATTGCTTTAGATGCTTCTTGCAGCTATTGAAAGCCTCCACCATGTTAAATCCTTCTCCGCAACGTCCTTCACATACTGTGTGGCCATTGTGATGCTTCAGCATGATTGTCGGGATCCCCAAACGGTTCACAATATATGTGGAGGCAGTTCCCAACAAGGAATATGGGATCACGTTGTCATCGTCGTAATAGACAAAGAAGTTACCCACAAAATCCAGGGACAGAGTGTCCAAAAAGCTAAACACCCGGTTCAACTCGCTCTCCCAGCTGTTCTTTTGTTCCTCAAGATCTTCAAATAGACGTGCTTTGGCATCTGAAAGCTGCAGGATGAACCGCAGGGCTGTGTGATTTCCTCCCTCTTCTCGTCCGTTGGCAATCAATCTCGATGTATAGGTGATAAAGTTGAATACATCCGTGGGAGTGCTCACCCGGCTGTAATTACGAAGCAGAAACTGAACTGTCTGATCCTGAACCTGATCAAAGTTTTCCAATACATAGCGCACAATAGCCCTGTTCAATCCAATCATAGGAACTTTGTCCGCAATGGAGCCCACTGCTGCCCAGAAGTAACTGGCTGGATCGATCGGATGTTCCCATTTTTTGGCCAGATATCGAATCAGCATCAGAGCTACTCCAACCCCGGCCAGAGCTTTGAAGGGATATTTGCAATAGGGAAGCTGAGGATTCATAATGCTATGGGCATTGGGAATCATATCCGCTTGAATAAGATGATGATCGGTAATCAAAACATCGCAGCCCAGGGCATTGAGCTGCTCCACCCCGGCATAAGCTGATATGCCATTATCAACTGTTATAACCAGCTTGAATCCACCTTTCTGGACAAAATCCACAAACCCTTGCTGGATTCCATGCGATTCCAGATTGCGGTTGGGAATATAATAGCTGTGCCGTTGATAGCCGCAGGAGTTTAAAAAGTTGTAAAGAATATAGGTGCTGGTGATGCCATCTGGATCGTCATGACCAAAGATAACCATGGGCTCATTATTATAAATTGCTTCCCGAATGCGCTCCGCCACACTATCAATATTGGCAAACAGAGCCTCATCGGGCAGATTGTCCAAGCTGACTTCCAGCATCTGCTCATCAAGTTTACGGGATTTCAGTATTCGTTTATACAAATCTTGACCGTCACTTACCATGTCTGAATCTCCTCTGCTTTGGGAATCTCACGAGGAGCAGTACGATCCGGAGCTTTGCTGATGATATCAAATCCTGTGATCCCAAACATAAACATCAAGCTGCGATCACTCAGATTGTTTTTTTCCAAAGAACCTCTGGTCAGATATTGAACTGCTAGATCTATCCGGCTTACTTCATTCTTAAGCGGAATAGATAATCCTGCTGTGTAAGCCATTTCATCAATGTATTCGCTATTCTTATCCTGGAATGGCAATTGACGATACCATCCTCCCATCCGCAGAGGAATGCTCCGATACCAGTATTTTTGTCCAGATTCCGGCTCATAGGCCAGGCCCAGACCAGTCTTAAGGCCATCCCGATATTCATCTTCAAGCGTGGAATAACTCTCATAATTGGCATCAACAGCCAATTTCAATTGAGGATGCAACAATGTGGTATAGCTAATTCCATATTGCATTGGCAATTCCAGCGATACTTCCCCGGCATCTTCAGTACTGTGAATGGAAGAACGCTTGCTATCACCCTTCAGAGTAACCGGCAAGGTCAGATGGGCTCCCCAACTATGTCTGGCCAGGCGTTGCAGAAAACCAAACGAGACAGTGGGATTCTTATAATTCTTCAATAGTGATTCCTTGGTGGGGACAGTGTTTTCAGGAGAGCTTTGTTCAAAAGTGCGATCATCATGGCCAAAGTAGTAATTCCCACTAATCCCCATACTGAAATCTTTGTATTGATAACTATAGATCAAGTCTCCCCGGTAGAGATACTTATCGGTTTCCTGGCGTTCTATCGTGCTATCAGTATAGGTGTATTGATTATTTACCACTCCCGACGCCATGGAATTGAACTGGAAACCGATGCGGTGATGCTTTACCGGAATACTAATGCTGAAGTAGGGAAAGTCCAGAGCATCGTCTCGAAAACTGCGCTTAACACCGGCATACTGAGATTCGTAACTTGTATAGCCAGCAATGATGCCAGTACCAAACAAGGTTTTATTACTCCTGTTACTTTGAGCAGGATTTGCATAACCGGTATTGTAACGGAAGTTATCACTGGCTCCAGTATCACCCATTCCCAAGCTATAGATATCCCGGCCATAAAACTGCACAGGATAACCCTCATAAGAGAATATGGAGTTACCTGCCCAGAGTGTTATGGCTGCCAGTGCCGACAATACTAAAATAAGTCTCTTCATTTCCTACTTCCTGATTTATGATGTGCTGGTTTCACCGGATCTGCCGGAATGCGGAAAAACTTGTGGGCATTGTTAAAGGCTGCTTCCGCCACTTCATTTGGAGTAATTCCCTTTAGCTGAGCTATCTTTTCAGCTACCAGATGTAACAGCAAGGGGGAGTTCCTTTTTCCCCGGTGAGGATGCGGAGGCAGATAGGGACAATCGGTTTCTATCATGAATCTATCCATGGGTACCAGCCTCACCACATCATTCAGATGTGAATTGTTATAGGTAATGCTGCCAGTGAAGCTCATCATCCAACCCGCATCCAGAACCTGCTGGGCAAAGATGATATCACCGGAAAAACAGTGAAATACAGCTTCTTTTACCCCTTCTTGCTGCAGGATGTTAAAGCATTCCTGATGCGCCTGGCGATCATGCACAACCACCGGCAGATCATATTCCACAGCCAGATGTGCCTGATTGGCAAAAACTTCACGCTGCACTGGATAGGGAGCAAGATTTCGGAAGAAATCCAACCCAATCTCTCCGATTGCAACCACTTTCTTCTCTCGTGCATGTTTCTTGACCAACTCAGCATCAAAATCCTGCGAATCGTGTGGATGATAACCCACCGTGGCAAAGATGTGAGGATGCTTTTTGGCAAGCTCCAGAGAAGATAATGCGGTTTCCTTGTTAAATGCGATATTAATTATGTATTCAATCTCATGAGAGAAGCACTTATTGATCAAGCTCTCCCGGTCAGAATCGAAATCCGGAAGATCAAGGTGTGCATGTGTTTCAAAGAGTTTCATCGTCAGTATTCAATCCCCTTTTTGACTTTGTGTCAAACTATCTTACTTGCTTCATCTTGTCAAAGAGAATTTTGCTGCAAACCACTGTACTTTCCCACAAACTGAGCCGCGACTGCTATCGCAGCGGTCTCTGCCCTACATACCAATGGTGACAGCATAAGCTGCGGAATATCTTGCATAAAGGCAAATTCATTCTCACTAAAACCACCCTCCGGACCAATAATGAAACACATATTCACCCCGGCTCCCAGATCTCTGAGCCAGTGACTCCGTTCGATTTCTGAACATAGAACTGGTTGATAGCCGGCATTGCGGATCTTCTCAATAGCTGTGTCCAAATCCAGGATTTCATGCACTTCTGGCAGATAGGGATTATCACATTGCTTGATTGCACTCAGAGCTATTTTTCTAAAGCGGGCAAGCGTGTTTTTTCCTTCACTACGAACAGAGTATTGGGTGATCAAAGGGAAGAAATCCCGAGCTCCCAGCTCTGTACACTTCTCTATCGCTAATTCGTCATGATGATTTTTGAGCAAAGCCAAAGCAATTGCATACTGAGGTCCAGACATTTCTCTGGAGTAAATCTGTCGAACCTCAAGCTCTGCGTGATCCCTTTCGATGTGTTCGATGCTAGCCAGAGCCATCACCCCGTGCCCGCTGTTCAGCGAAATCAGATCTCCACTCTGCTTACGCTTTACCCGGTTTAGATGATGAAACTCTTCTCCCTCCAACTTGAGGCTGCTGCTTTCAACATGTAACTGGGGACAGTAATAAGATGGCATGTTCTAGCCGAAATAGTCTCTGAGTTTTTTAAAGAAGCCCTTGCCCGGCTTCATTTCTCGTTTGAGATCAAATTCACGTAGCTTTTCATAGATATCCTGTTCCTCTCGACTTATTTTGGTCGGAGTAACTAATACTACTTTGACAATCTCGTCACCCTTGCTATAGGTATTCAATCCTTGAATCCCCTGTCCTTTCAAGCGAAAGAGCCTGCCACTTTGTGTTCCTGAAGGAATCTTCATTTTAACTTTACCGGTGAGAGTAGGCACCAGAACCTCATCCCCCAATACAGCCTGTGATACAGATATGGGAAACTCCATCACGATATCATTACCGTGCCGCTCAAACAGATCATCCTGCTTTTCGTGAATCAATACCAGGATATCGCCTCTGGTACCACCCCGGGGACCAATGTTCCCCTGCCCCCTGAGCCGGATGTATTGATTCTCCTCAACTCCCGCTGGAATCTTGACGTTGATCTCTTTAACAGAGCCCATACGTCCTTCACCGTAGCATTTGGAGCATCTATTCTTGATAATCTTGCCCTCGCCACGGCAGGAAGGACATTCAGAGACAGTTTGCATTTGCCCAAACAGAGATTGACGAACCTGTCTTACCTGTCCCGTACCCCTGCATTGTTGGCAGCTCTCCACTTGCCCATCAGCACTTCCAGTGCCATTGCATTTATCACAGGCTTCTTTCGTGCTGATTTTGATTTTCTTTTCTGTGCCAGTAGCAATCTCCTTCAGGGATAGAGAAAGCTCAATCTGCAAATCCTCTCCCCGGTTTGAGCTACGCCCCGAGGATCTACCCCCAAAACCTCCTCCAAACAGAGTTTCAAAGATTGAGGAAAAGCCATCGCCAAAGATGTCATTCAGATCACTGCGATGAGTGAAGTTATCCCAGGAGAAGCCTCCAGCCCCAAATTGATTTTCCACTCCGGCATGACCATATTGATCATAGAGCTGACGTTTGTCCTTATCGCTGAGAACTTCATAGGCTTCACTGGCTTCTTTGAACTTCTCTTCCGCTTCTTTATTGTCCGGATTTTTATCCGGGTGATACTGCATTGCCAGCTTGCGATAAGCCTTCTTTATACTCCCTTCATCGGCGCCTTTATCAACGCCCAGCACTTCATAATAATCTCTTTTGGCCATGTATTCCTCTTGATTAACCTCCCTTCGAGGTTATGGGTTTGAACCAAGGCAGCCGGAAATAGCTCCGGCTGCCATTATTGGTTTGAATTATTTATCATCCACTACTTCAAAATCAGCGTCAATGGGGCCATCATTCTTTGGCTGTTCCTGCTGTTGTCCCTGTGCGAAATCTTCGGGATTGAAGCCCTGAGCATTGGGATCAAATCCTGCTTCGCCACCTTGCTGTTGCTGCATTTTGGCATAGACGATCTCACCTAGTTTCTGAGCTTTCTTGCCCAGATTCTCTTTGATGGTGTTCACAGTCTCAGCGTCGCTAGCTTTGTCAAGCTGTTCTTTCGCACTCTTTATTTCCGCTTCCAGATCGCTCTTCTCACTATCCGATAACTGATCGCCATATTCGCCCAGGGATTTTTCAGTACTGAAGATCAAAGCATCGAGTTCATTTTTGGCTGCAATGAAATCCTGCCGTTTCTTATCCTCTTCAGCATGCATTTCAGCATCCTTGATCATGCGGTCGATATCTTCCTTGTTGATGCTGCCAGCACGGTCAATCTTGATGGATTGTTCCTTACCGGTGCCCTTGTCCTTGGCAGACACATGCAAAATACCATTGGCATCGATATCGAAGGTAACCTCGATCTGCGGTACACCACGCGGTGCTGAAGGAATGCCTACCAGATCAAACCGTCCCAGGCTCTTGTTGTCATTCGCCATTGGACGTTCACCCTGCAAGACATGGATGGTAACAGCAGTTTGATTGTCTGCTGCAGTGGAGAATACCTGGCTTTTCTTGGTGGGAATTGTTGTATTGCGTTCAATCAGCTTGGTCATCACGCCACCCAGGGTTTCGATACCCAGAGATAGCGGAGTAACGTCCAATAGCAGTACATCGGATACATTATCATCACCAGAGAGGATAGCTCCCTGAATGGCAGCTCCAATGGCCACCACTTCATCAGGATTGAGGCTACGGTTTGGTTTTTTGCCAAAGAAACGTTCCACTGCTTCGCCCACTGCGGGAATACGGGTGCTGCCACCCACCAGCAGGACTTCCTGGATGTCGGAAGTACTGAGCTTTGCATCTGCCAAAGCGCGCTTACATGGACCGAGTGAACGTTCCACCAGATCAGAGGTCATGCGGTTAAACTCAGCCTGACTGAGATCCAGATTCAGATGTTTCGGCCCCGTAGCATCAGCGGTGATGAAGGGCAGGTTGATATTTGTCGTAACAGTTCCGGAAAGCTCAATCTTGGCTTTTTCGGCAGCTTCACGCAAGCGCTGCAAGGCCATCGGATCCCGACTGAGATCAATACCTTCCTGTTTCTTAAACTGATCCACGATCCAATCAATGACCCGTTTATCAAAATCATCTCCACCAAGATGAGTATCACCATTGGTCGCAAGCACTTCCACCACTCCGGAAGAAATATCCAGAATGGAGATATCAAATGTACCGCCACCCAGATCGTATACGGCTACCTTTTGCTCTTTCTTGTTCTCCATACCATAAGCCAGAGCTGCAGCGGTAGGCTCATTGATAATGCGCTTCACTTCCAGGCCTGCGATCCGTCCGGCGTC
>Ga0172377_10007204_pt1 | contig 11439 bp, 9 predicted proteins | sample Pumphouse3metaG_FD_119749 | JGI IMG/M metagenome (GOLD analysis project Ga0172377, IMG submission 119749) | Leachate microbial communities from a municipal landfill in Southern Ontario, Canada - Pumphouse #3 metaG | ecosystem: Engineered > Solid waste > Landfill > Unclassified | place: Canada... | reverse complement strand
GAGTGGTTGAATCCAGTCGCCTGGAACGCGGCCGTAGCGCAAGTTACCGTGAGTTCGAATCTCACATTGTCCACCACTTTTTTCACATTTTCTCTGATATCACCTTCAACTATAGCGCTAATGACTCAAACACCAATATAAAATCTATGCTGTTTATTGTACATTTTTTGCTCCTAATTTACTAAATGTTAACTTAGACTTATTATAATTTTAAATCTCAATTATGTTTCCCCCCCCCCTTTCATAAGCGAGAATATACTCTCCTAACTATTATCAGTCACTCAAGCCTCTTTTTTCCCTTTTCGGCTTGAGTACTTCTCTTTCTTAGCGGCTTATGTTACACTCTCATCATGACAAAAATAATCCTAACAACCCTCAATGCGCGTTATGCACACACAGCTATCGGTCTGCGATATCTCTATGCAAATATGCAAGAACTCCAAGAAGAAACAAAAATTATGGAGTTTAGTATCAATGATGCAATGCAGAGCGTTGCCGAAAAACTCTTAGCAGAATCTCCCGAAATATTGGGCATAGGTGTCTATATATGGAATGCTTTGGAAGTAAACGAACTGATAGAAATCATCAAAAAAGTCGCTCCCCAAACACGCATCATCCTCGGCGGTCCTGAAGTGAGTTACCGACCTTACAGAGTCGATTTTGAACGAGCGGATTTCATCATAGAAGGTGAAGGCGACACTGCGTTTTATCAACTCTGCAAAAGTATTTTTGCCCAAACGCAGCCTCAAGAAAAAATCATCAAAATGACTTTGCCTGATCTAAAGTCGATTGAACTTCCTTATGCACACTACAGCGATGAAGATATCCAAAACCGCTACATTTATGTAGAAATATCACGCGGATGTCCTTTTGAGTGTGAGTTTTGCCTCTCTTCTATGGATGAGAAAGTACGGGCTTTTGATCTGGACAAAGTGCTTGCTGCGTTTGAGACGCTCTGGCAAAGAGGTGCTAGAAACTTCAAATTTGTCGATAGGACTTTTAACCTCAATATGAAAGCAGCAAACAGGATTTTGGACTTTTTCTTGGCAAAAAGTGAGCCTTATTTTGCACATTTTGAAGTGATTCCCGACCATTTTCCCGCATCGCTTCGTGAGAAAATAGCCCTCTTTCCTCATGGAGCTCTGCAGCTGGAGATTGGCATACAAACACTCAACCTTGAAGTAGCAAACAATATTTCGCGCCAGCTTAACCTGCAAAAGATAAACGAAAATATCAGCTTCTTACAAACGCAGACCCATGCGCATATCCATCTTGACCTCATCGTAGGACTTCCGGGAGAGAGTTTGGAGAGTTTTGGCGCCAACCTCGACGCACTTGTCGGCATGAGCAGCTGCGAGATACAAATAGGCATACTCAAAAAACTCTCAGGCACATACATCAAACGCCATGATGAGGAGTTTAAGATGGTGTATAGCGACAAACCGCCGTATGATATCCTCAAAAATTCGCTTCTGAGTTTTGAAGATATACAGATCATGAAACGGTTCGCCCGTTTTTGGGATTTGACTTACAACAGCGGCAACTTTAAAAGTTCTGTAGTTTTACTTTGGGGTGAGGGAAGTGTTTATCACAATTTCTACGACTTTAGTCGCTGGATTTATACGCAAACCGACTCCACTTGGAAGATTTCTTTAGAGCGACTTGGGGAACTTTTGTTTGATTATCTCACACAGGTTCAAAATATCCAGCCGGCTTTTGTAGCTACAAAAATGCTTGAAGATATGATGAAACTCAAAGGTAGAGCCATCCCAAAATACTTAAAGCCCTACGCAGAGGATTTTAGTACAAACGCAAAAGAGGGAACTTCAGGTTTTAACAAAAGACAAAATTCGTTATAATCATTCCATGTTTAGATTGAAGATAATGCTCTTTTTTTTGGTATTGGTGTTGCAACTTCAAGGAAGTGAACCGTATGTAGATGATGCGCTTTTGTCCAAAATCGAAGGCAAATACCAACTCTATGCTAAAAATAGATTTCTTTATCTGCAAAAAACTCTAGATGAGCTCCAAAACGCAAGTGATTTGCAAAAACTAAACGCAGTCAATGATTTTTTTAACAATGTCCGCTACGCCACAGACGCAAAAGTCTATAATACAAGCGACTACTGGGCAACGCCGTGGGAGTTTTTGGGCAAAGACATGGGGGATTGCGAAGACTATGTCATCAGTAAATATTTCGCCCTTATCTATCTGGGCATCGATCCCAAAAAACTCTTCTTTTCTTATGTAAAATCTATAAAATTCAACACCGCACATATGGTGCTCACCTACTTTGAGACGCCTCGCTCGGAACCTCTTGTTTTGGACAACTACAACCTCAAAATCTTCCCTGCTTCACAAAGGAATGACTTGATACCTATCTACAACTTCAACGGAGAATCTCTCTACAAAGCAAGCGCAAACGGAAACGGCAAAAAAGTAGATAACGACAAAACCCACAAAAAGTGGGATGAACTCAAACTCAACATGAAAAGGCAAAAAATATGACACTCTTCAAGCAAATAGCGATTTTACTCTCGCTTTTTCTTCTCATAATTCTTGGAACGGTTTTGACACTCAACTTCAAAAGTGCAAACGAATCTATCTCGCAAAGACTCTATGAAGATGCCAAAAATACCACTTCTTCCCTGAGCCTTTCTCTTGGCGGTGCAAACGGTGATATCTCAATGATGACAACCATGATAAACGCAAATTTTGACAGCGGAAACTATCTACTAATATCTCTTGTCGATGTTGATGATGCCATCTTGTATGAGAGAGTTCTTGAGAGTAGTTACGCAAATGTTCCTGCGTGGTTTTTGGAGCTCATCACTCTTGAAGCACCCATCGCTTCTGCAAATGTTTCAGCCGGATGGAATCAAGTCGGCATCTTGCATGTCCAAAGCGATCTTAGTTATGCCTACACGGAACTCTATAGTATTCTTAAAAATCTTCTTATCTCTTTTAGTATTTTAGTAATAATAGCTCTGGGCTTTCTCAACCTGCTTCTTGCTGCTGTTTTAAAACCACTCAAAGAGGTACAAAAACAAGCAGAAGCTGTGATACGCAACGAGTTTATCATTCAAAAACATATCCCCTCTACCAAAGAGTTTCAAGATGTAGTTTTGGGGATGAATACAATGGTCTCGAAAGTAAAAGTGATGTTTGATATAGGAAATAAAGAGTTACAACAGCTAAAAGAACTCGAATACATCGACCCGGCAACCAAACTAAAAAACAGAAAATATTTGATAGATAAATTTCCAGAATATCTCAAAATAGATGCTGTGTCAAAAGACGGTATAAATATGATGCTAGCTCTTAGTGGTATTACAAAAGCGAATGAGCAAATAGGTCATGAAGAGGTTGATGCGCTTTTCGTGAACCTTGCAAAGATATTTACCGACTCTGTGCAAGTATATAATGAAGCTATCGTTGCCAGAATGAACGGAACAGAGTTTGCGATATTTATTCCAAATTGTGGTGAAGAAGAAGCCAAAGAGATAGCAAAAAACATCAAAAGTGCAAGCCAAAATGTGATTGAAGCACACAAACTTGATATAAAGTGTACCTTTATCTCTATCGGGATTTTTGAGTATAACTACCGACAAAATATCAGTAAACTTCTTTCCCTCTCAGACAATGCTCTGACTCAGGCAAAATTTTGTAACTCTCACATCCATTATGAGCGCGCGCAAAACGCAACTGAAGTAATGGGAAAAAATGCTTGGCGTACTATCATCACAGAAGCACTCGGCAAAGATGCCTTGAGTTTTGTTCCTTATAAAGTCGTAAACGCAGGTGCAAAAAAAGTAGCACACTATGCACTCTCTCTCACTCTTAGCAGCGGGGAAAAGAGATCATCGTACGGACAGTTTATGGCACCTGCAAATCAACTGGGTTTGAGCAATAAGGTTTATCAGAATGTTCTCAATATGCTCTTTAAAAAGACGGATCCAAAACTCAAAAACACCACCTGTTCTTTAAGGCTATCCTATGAATACCTTCAAGAAACGCAGAGTTATCATGAGCTCTCTTTACTCCTAAAACAGTATGGGATGAAACTCCCGCTTAGACTTATTATCGAGATGCCGGATAAATTTGTACGCAAAAATACAAAAGATATACAAGAGTATAAAGCACTTTTTGAAAAATATAAAGTCGATATGGGTATCTACGAGTTTATCGGTGAGAGTCAAAATTATCAATACCTTCAAGAGTTGCTTCCACTTTATATCAAAGCGGAAGCGAACTATTTTCTCACACAAAACACACAGTCTCTCTCCGCACTAAAACTTGTCACGGATTCGGTTGGGATAATACTTATAGCCAGCAGTGTTATGGATAAAGAGACTCTGGAAAAATTAGAAGAGATAGATATTCACACCATACAAGGCAAAGTAAGCGAGGAGATAACTTTTAATGATTAAATTGTCAATTTTATAGTAGTATTACAATTCATTATGTAATAAAAAGGGTAAGAAGAATGTTTTTTGGAAATAACAAGCAGCTCGAAGCAGAATTAGAAGCAAAAAAAAGAGAGGTACAATCTCTTGAAGAGAAACTCCAAAGAGCAGAACAAGAAATGGTTATACTCAAAGAGCAAGTAAACCTTTCTAATGAGACAAAGATTATGGGTGAACTTATCAAGTCTCTCACAGAAGGACTAACAGATGGCTGCACAAGAGATCTTGGACTTATCCAAGCAGATTTGAGCTCCAATCTTAGCGAACTTGAAGAGATAGACCATCTCAATGACAAAAACAGTCAATACACAGAAAATTGTTCCAATGAAGTCGCAATCATGACTGAGACGATGAATGCGCTACTAGGACATATTACAAGCACCTACGATCAGGTAAGCACCCTCAACTCGAGTGTAGAAAATATCTCCGAGGTTATCAATCTTATCAAAGATATCTCCAATCAAACCAATCTTCTTGCCCTAAACGCAGCTATAGAAGCGGCGCGCGCAGGTGAACATGGACGCGGTTTTGCCGTTGTAGCAGATGAAGTCAGAAAATTGGCAGAGAGAACGCAAAAAGCGACAAGTGATGTTGAGATAACTGTTCAAAGCCTCAAACAAAACACACAAGAAGTACACCAGCACTCCAAATCAATGGAAGAACTCTCTTCCCAATCAAGTGAGCAGATGAGTATTTTAAGGGACTATATGCAAGATTTAACAATCAACACCAAACACATCTCTCGTAATAATAGAGATGTCACTTATGCTGTTTTTGTGATACTTACTAAACTCGACCATTTACTCTTTAAGGCAAATGCCTACAAAAGTGTCTTTACAAATAAAAAAGTGGGGCATTTTTCTTCAGACAAAGAGTGCCGTTTGGGCACATGGTATTTTGAGGGGACGGGAAAAGAGAAGTTTGGCAAATGTCCTAGTTTCTCTAAACTAGAAACGCCACATAAACTTGTACATGACAATATCCATAAAGCTATACAGTGTGTTGAAAAACATACCTGTACAGCAGAGTCAAGAAATGTCATGAGTTACTTCAAAGAAGCCGAAGAAGCTTCAGCAGGCGTGATGTCCAGCCTCAACGCTATGCTAGAAGAAGAAAAAAGTTACAGACACAAACAACATAAAAACTAAGCTCCTCTGGAGTTTAGACCCTTTGCGATTGCCTCATTTATCTCTATTTTATACTCTGGATTTTTTTTCTCCAGTTCTCTGTCAAAATTTAAAATAATATCTTTGTTTGTCTGCGGATGTCTGCATATAGTAAAAAGTATCTCCATATACACATCAAAATCAGGATGCGTTCTGGAGCCTAGTTTTGGGTGGATTGTTCCGTGATATTTGAGTACAAGATCAAGAGCATCCCCAAGTTCTTTGGAGCTTGATTTTTTATTTTTGATAATAGCCAAGAGTGTCGGCATATCCGTTTGCACTCTTGCAATATGTGCTGTTTTTTCTTCGCTATTTTCAGGTGTTAGCAGAAGTTTTGCTTTTTTATTGCGCGAAGATATCACCAGCACAAAGACCAAAACACCCAGTATAACGACCAAACCCATAACAGATTTTATAAGAAGTGTAAGTTCCATATAACTACTTTTTTAGACATTATAACCAAAGAGCTACTCTAGCTCCTTGTTTTCATAAAATTTTCGCATCCATCTATCAAGCGGTGAGATATATCTGTAGATGACCGGAACGACCAGAAGCGTCAAAAACATTGAGCTTAAAAGTCCGCCGATTACCGCTATCGCCATAGGTGCGTTTACCTCGCTTCCAATACCTGTACCAAAGGCAAGAGGCAACATCGCAAAAACCATCGCAATAGTCGTCATGAGGATTGGACGCAACCTTTTTTCTCCCGCTTCTAGCAGTGCTTCATCGGCATTTTTGCCATGGGCAATCGCTTCATTTGCAAAGTCCACCAAAAGCACTGCGTTTTTGCCGACCATCCCCATGAGCAGCATAAAACCAATCATGACGAAAAGACTAAAATGTTCCCCGCCGATAAACAGCGCCAACATCACCCCGATAATACTCAAAGGAAGAGCTATCATGATGATAAGCGGCTGGATAAGCGACTCATACAAAATAGCCAAGATGATAAACATCAAAATAACGCTCAGTCCAATAGCCACACCAAAAGCCTTGCCTGTTTTTTCCATCTCTTCAGCAAAACCCGTAAATCTATAACTCACACTCGCAGGCATAAGATTATCTATCTCAGCTCTTGTATAAGCCACCGCACCGCCAAGATCAAGCCCGTAAAGATCCGCAAATATACTCACCTGTCTTTGTCTATCATAGTGGTTGATTGTCGCCTGCGCACTTGAAGAGCCGAACTCTACCAAACCGTCAAGATAGACAAGATTGCCCTTATTATCACGAATCTGAAGCTTTTTGATATCTTCCAAACTGACTCTTTGCGTATCGTCAAAACGCAGAGTAATATTGTACTGCTTGCCGTTTTCTTCAAAATAGGAGAGTTCGATATCACTCGAAAACGCAGTAGCTATGGTATTTGCTATTTGTGAAGCAGAGATACCCAAACGGTTTGCGTTTGTGCGTAAGATATTGATATCTATCTGCGGTTTGCCTGCATCAAGGTTTGTATCGATATCCACAAAACCTTTTTTATTCGCCAAATACTCCGTGAGATTTTTGGAAGCAAGTTGCAAGTCTTCAAACGAATCAGATTTGAGTACGATTTGATACGGTACGGAGACACCGGCACCTTTGATATTTGGTATCGCTGCCGCGGTGATAAACATACCCTCTTTATGTCCCTCTATCTTTTCTCTAAATGCTTGGATCAGCTCTTCTTGATTTTGGTCTCGTTTATCTTTATCAAGCAAACGCACATAGATAACTGCCTTGTGTTTTTCCTGCGCAGAGTTTGAACCTACACTCAGAGTGGTAAACGCAACGGCTTTTTCTTCTTTGACCAGCTCTTCTATGCGTTTTGACTTGCGTATCATCTCTTCAAGAGAGATACTTGCATCGGCTTTGAGTTGGATTTCATACTCTGCTTTGTCCTCTTTTGGTATGAAGTCCATACCAATCTTGGGGAAAAGAGAGAGTGAACCGAAAAACGCCACTAACACTAACACAAGAGTCACAAACCTAAAACGCAGCACTAACTTAAGTGTGGCATCATAGGCTCTCTCTAGTGCTTTGAAAAATGGTTCTGTCATATCATAGAAACGACTTTCACCTTTATGGAGTACACGCGCACTCAAACTCGGGATAAAACTCAACGCGATAGAGTAGGAGATGATAACGGCAAACCCAACGGTCATAGCAAAAGACTCAAAGAATTTTCCGACGATACCGCTCATGAAGGAGACGGGGATAAAAACAGCCAAAAGCATCGCGGAAATAGCCAAAATGGTAAAAGCCATCTCTTTAGTTCCCTCATAGGCAGCTTCGTATTTGCCCATGCCCGCTTCCATCTTTTTGTAGATATTTTCGATAACTACGATGGCATCGTCTATGATGATACCTATAGCCAGAGTAAGCCCTATAAGCGTCATCTTGTTGAGCTCAAATCCCATATAGTTCATCAAAGCAAAAGTCCCAAAAACAGAGGCAGGGATGGAGATGGCAGAGACAAGCGTAATAGTAAAGTTTCTCAAAAATACAAATACAATCAAAACAGCCAAAAGAGAGCCGTAGATAAGGTCAAACTCCACATGTTCAAGTGAGCTGATGATAGCGGGAGTCGTATCCAAAAGCAGTTGCACTTCATATCTCTCACCCGCTAAAAGCTGCAGTTTTGGAAAAACTTCTTTGACTTTATCGACTATCTCTATCGTGTTGGTACCGGAGATTTTTTGTACCTCAAGCATAACACCTTCGACACCGTTATACGCCGCGTAACTCTTCGCATCACTCAAAGAGTCTTCGACTTTGGCTATCTCTTTTAACTTTGTATCATTTTTGATGATGATATTCTCAAGCTGTTCTACGCTTAGGGCATCGGCTTTGGTTTTGAGCACAAACTCTTTTGTCGTGGAGATAAGTTTACCGCCGCCTATCTTGACATTTTCCCGTGCTACAGCGTCATTGAGTTCAGAGACGGTGATATCAAACTTGCTCAGCATCGCAGGATTTGGGAAGATTTTGATCTCTCTGTCTTTATACCCGATGATATTGATAGCGCCTACGCCGTTTATCTTCTGGATTGCAGGTTTTATCTTCTCATCCGCAAACACCATAAGCCCTTTGATATCCCCATCTTTAGGTGTCAAAAAGAGGTTGATAACAGGTGCGCCGCCGATGTCGAGTTTACTTACAAGCGGCATTTTTGCCTCACGAGGAAGGATAACAGAGGATACTTTGTCCCGCACATCGTTCGTCGCTTCGTCTATATCTCGCTCCAAAAAGAACTTGACCATCACCACACTCATACCTTCACTGCTTGTGGATGTGATACTGTCCACGCCGCCGATGCGGGAGATAGCTTCTTCTATTTTATCGGTGACTTGTGACTCTATCGTGCTTGATTCGGCTCCGGGATAGTTCGTCTGCACTGTGACCATAGGAAAGTCTATATTTGGAAAAAGTGCCGATGGCATAGCCTTGAAACTCATATAACCAAAGATAACTAAGGTTATAACATACATGAGCGTTGTTATAGGTCTTCTGATTGCTAACTTATACATCTGTGGCTACTTTGTCTCTGGCGTGATGATAGAACCGCTGCCGAAGAGTCCGACTACAAAATCTTTTGCATCTACTTCGGCTTTGATTTTTCTGTTTTGTGTATTTGCGCTTGGATAGATTTTTGTTATCACACCTTCATAGTTTTTACTCTCACCGTCCACGCTATAGTGAAATTTTTGTCCGATTTTGACCTGTGTATGGTACTTTTGATCAAACTCCAACACAAGTTTTCTCTCTCTTTTGCTCTGAAGTTTAAAGACGGTTTTGAGCATCATTCCGCTCACCGTATCACCGACTTCTATATCTTTTTCATAGATGACACCGTCAAACGGGGCTTTGAGAAAGGTTTTGTCATATTTTGCCTGCGCATATTCAAGCTGATTTTTTGCATCTTCATACTTAAATGCAACCTGATCAAACTTCCCTTCATCAATGAGACTACGCACTTTGAGCTGTCTCTCATAATCCGCTTTTGCGTATTTGAGCGCAGTTTTCGCCATATCCAAAGTGGCTTTGATATCGCTGTTATCGAGATAGGCCAAAACCTCTCCTTTTTTGACAACACTTGCCTCATCATATTTCACACTTTTGACGATACCGCTTGCGTCAAACGCAAGGTTGGCATTTTTGTCCGCTGCCACATTAAAAGTCGCATACACTTCACCCGCACTCAAAGATAAAACCAAACCAAATAACCCTAATAAAACTTTTCTCATTGTAAAAACTCCTCTATATTTTTGCCGCTGTAGTAATAATAAAACGCATACGCTATCTCTAAATCATTTAAAGAACTCTCATACAAAGCCTTTGCATCCATCCTCGCGCTCAAGGCATCGAGATAGGCTACATTGTCCAATATACCGGCTTGATATTTTTTCTCTATTGTCTCAAATGCACTTTGTGCCGCTACGAGTGCACTTTTGGCACTTTGTATCTTGATCTTGTTTGTATCTATCCGCTCATGAGAGAGTTCCTGATACATCTTCTGTTCATCATTTTTGTACTCTATACGCTTATCGAGCGCTCTTGCGTTTAGCCCAAGTGCCTCTGCGCTCTCTTTGAGTACGCCTCCGTCATAAAGTCTGAAGTTTGCACTCAAAAGAATCTTGTTTTGGTTGTAAATGCCCTCTGGATGGGTGAAGTCTGTGTCGTTATAGCCATAATAACTATATGTATCCTCAAGACGAATTTGCGGATAATAGACACTCTCAAGGGACGCGGCAAAACTTTTGATCGCGTCTCTTGAAGCCTCAAGTGCGCTGATATCATCAAGCTTTTCCAAGGCATCAAGCGGTACTTCTTTGAAGTGTGACTGCTCTAGCGTCTCTATTTGTTTTGAGAGTTTTAACTCCAAAGAACGTTTTCTTGTCAAGATATCAAGTTTGATAGCTTCGATATTATAAAGATTTGTCTCATAACTCGCTTTGAGTCTCTCCACCTCATCGACGGTAGCCAACTTCGCATCATAAAAAGCACGCATTCTCTCAAGCTGCGTTTTGAGTGAAACGCCTGCTTCTTCTCTCGCTTTATGCGACGATTCCAAACTTTTTATGGTAAAAAAATCTTGTACGATTTGCAAAGAGAGACTCTTTTTGAGCGCACCTTCATCATAAGAACTAGACTTATATTCACTGCGTTTTTGCTCCACCAAAGCAGATCTTTTGCCGCCGTCATAGATATCAAATCCAAGCTTTGCGTAGGCACTGTAAACATCTCCGGGCATCATCGTTGAGCGCTCATGAGAGCTTTGATACGATGCACCCAAATCGAGTGTCGGATAATAGCTGCTCTGCTGCGCATCGAGCTCTTTTTGTTTGGAGTTTTTGTCGAGAGTTTGCGCTTGCATGAGCTTATTGTTCTCTGCGACATATTCCAAAAGTGACCCAAGCGTATCTGCATACATAAACGCAGGAAGCAGTAAAAACAGGATTTTTTTCATTTTTTCACCTCTAATAATTCAAATATATTGTCTATAAATGTATCAAGCTCTTTTTTGAGATCTTCTATGGCGTGGGTAACATTTTTGGCGATAAACATCCCCTCTCCCGTCACAAAGATACCTCTAGCTAGAAACATCGCCTCTTCTTTGAGTTCACCGCTTAGGACTCCGGCTTGAAGTATCTCACAAAACCATCCGTAGTAGTTGTTAAAACACTGCGTTTGAAACGCCATCATCTCAGGGTTTTGCTGCATCAAAGAGAGAGAAACAAACTCTTTATAAATCTCCCGAAGCTCTTTATCCGCCTCAGAATAAAAAAATTCAGAAAACTTCTTGACCATCTCTTTTGTACTTTTTT
>Ga0172377_10007203_pt1 | contig 11439 bp, 8 predicted proteins | sample Pumphouse3metaG_FD_119749 | JGI IMG/M metagenome (GOLD analysis project Ga0172377, IMG submission 119749) | Leachate microbial communities from a municipal landfill in Southern Ontario, Canada - Pumphouse #3 metaG | ecosystem: Engineered > Solid waste > Landfill > Unclassified | place: Canada... | reverse complement strand
CTGGCTGCGATGCTGATCCAGAAAGCGGATGACGGCAAGAAGCTGCTGGTATTCACCGATGACGCCTATTTTGGTCTGTTCTTCGAGCCGGATGTCTGCACCCACTCCCTGTTCTCGAAACTATGCAACGCCCACGAGAACATTCTTGCGGTCAAAGGCGACGCGGCGACGAAAGAGGAGATGGTCTGGGGCTTCCGCATCGGGTTCATCACCTATGGTTCAAAGAATTTGACCGAAGACCAGTATGCGGCGCTTGAAAAAAAGACGATGGGTGCGATTCGAGGCGTCGTCTCATCCTGCGACAAGCCGGGTCAGAGCATTCTGCTGCGGGCGATGCAGGATGGATCGTATCATGCGGACAAGGCGAAGGGCATCGCTACGATCGGCAAACGATATGCGGCGCTCAAGCAGGAACTGGCCAAGCATGCCGGCGATACGGCGCTGATGCCCCTTCCTTTCAATTCCGGCTACTTCATGTCGTTCGTCTGTTCCGTTGACGCCGAGGAGCTTCGGCTCCGCCTGCTCGACAAATACCAGACGGGAACCATTTCGATCCAGGGCAAGTATCTCCGCCTGGCGTTCTCCAGCATCGATTTGGAAAACATTCCGGCCTTGATCGATACCGTATACAAAGCCGCCCACGAATGAGGGTCGTTCCGGGGTCATTGTAAGGCGCGGGAGAAGATCGCAAGGTCCGAGGTGCGTTGCTGTGCATGGTGGTCGCGACGTGGCCGTCCGGTTTCGACCAAAACGGCCATCGTGCGCAAGCCAAACGGTGGAAACGAAAAGCGTACTTGCGGACACCCGGATCTTGCAGGTCTCTTTCATGTACGCTACGTGTACTCCGCCATGTCGTAATAGTTCAAAAATATCACTGCATCCAGCCGGTGGCTGGTGGTATAGTTTTTTCAGGGGATATCATCACACAAAGGGAGAATCACCATGAAAAAGCTGATTTGTGCAGTTTTACTCGGGCTGGGAGTCATCGTTCCCGTGCTCGCAGGCGGTTTTGTCAGCGCCAATGATCTATCCGCCGAAAAATTGGTCTCGAACAAGGACATCGACGGATTCGTTTTCAAAGCGACGGGCGAAAAAGGAATCACGATCGAAACCATCGACGAAGTCCGGGAAGCGGAAGATGGAGAAATCTTCAACGCACGCGTCAAACTCAACGGAAGCGGCAACACAAGCTACAGGAGTGTCCAGTTCAGCGCAAAGAAAGGAGAAACGCTCACGGTGTACCTGAACAGCAGTAGCAAAAGCGACGCACGGGTGCTGATCGTCGCGAAAGCCGACGGTACGGTCGTGCAGAGCCTCACAGCGCCGCCAGACACCGGAGAGGCGGGAATCGCCAATTGCGTCTTGCCGGACAACGGAACCTACAGCATCTATTCGAAATCAAGCGGCATCAATCTGTACCAAATCATCGTCGAATAACCGGTAACGGACCGCACCAGTCTTGCATGTTCGCAGGAACCGATGGGCGGTCTGTTTTTTTCCCGCCGAACAAACGAGAGGTATCCGTTATGCAGACTTCAAAGAAAATCATGGCGCTGTCGTTCATGTACATGCTGACCGTCGCCATGTCGTTCGCGGCCACGCCATGGGCGGAAGTCGCCCCGCCGGCCATCGATAGCGTATCGGTCAGCGAAGAGGATCCATACAGGATCGTCGTCGCATTCACCATGCCAACCGGAGCGGACGGCGCGGACAAAGGGGAAGTGAGCGTCATTGACACGGCCACCGGCAAAATCATCGACACCCGACCGGTAGGACGATCGAAGAACGACCAGCGACAGGTGGAGTTCACCGTGGACCACAGCGCCATGTATCGCGTCGGCGTCGAGTCCTCGCGGCGAAAGGAAGATACGACGAAACAGAGTCCGCCATACGATTTCAGCTATGTGCTCCCGTTGGAAAAACCGTTTGTTTCGGCGATGAATATCGGAGACGGAACACTGAATGTCAGTTTTGATCCTATCTCCGAAGCCGAGACCTATCTGGTCACGCTCAAGGATCCTGAGACGGAGGAACGCACGATCCTCTTCACCCCGGACGCGGGGACATTCAGCTTCCCCGATCTGAAAATCGGCAGGACCTATGAAATTTCCGTCAGGGCACGACGAGGCGATGAACGAGCGGTCGGCGTTCCGTTGAAAAAGACAGCACGGGCGGAGGCGGAACGGATCTGGCAGTTCACCAGTTTCGGCCAGTCGACGAAGAAAGACGTGCTCAACCGGATGGAGATGCTCGACAGCGACGATCTCACGTTCCGACTGTTCAGCTGCACCTACGATGAAGTGACGGGGAACATCGACAGCAAGGGGGGCAAATTCACCGCGTTCCATGACGGAGTATCATTCTACTATACGACCATCGATCCGAAGACAGAGAATTTCGAGTTGAGCGCCACGTTCGCCATCGACTATATCAATCCGACGGCCGACGGACAGGAAGGCTTCGGTCTGATTTGCATGGACAGTTTGGGAGAGGACGGCATATCGAACATCAATCACTACACCAACAGCGCTGCGCTGATCGCCACAAAATTCGAGGCGACGATCGGAGGAGTGAAGAAAACCAGCAAAGATACGTTGGGTGCCAGATTCGTCACCGGCCTGACCGACGAGATCATCGAAGGGGGCGATGAAGAAATCGCAAAGTACGGCAAGTCGACATCGCAAGCATACAGCTATGATCAGAGCGAACTGGTCCGTCAGGGTGATGTCTATCGTCTGACGCTGAAGAAGGACAATACCGGCTACCATGCCATATACCGGCGGGAGATCGCCAGCGAGGATACCATCGAGGAATTCACCTTGTACGGACCTGAGAAGCTGGAGGTGATCGATTCTGAACGCAGCTATGTCGGGTTCGTCGTCGCCAGAGGATGCAATGCGACGATCAGCGACGTGGCGATGGCAGTCACCGATCCTGCGACCGATCCACCGGCGCAGGCCGAACCGGACGAGTTGATACCGTTGGTTACGAAAATCGACTCCCCCACCACCTACGGGGAGAACTCGTATCCATTCGTATTTTTCGCGAATGCAGACGGATGGCTTTCCGTCTCGCACAACGATGGGACGAAACTGATCGATTCCGCAAGGATAACTGCGGAAACAGACTATACGAAAACGCTGGACATCACCCCGGGCTTCAACGACTACGTGGTGACATTCGCCCCCGATCCATCCTATCGACCGGGGCCGAAGCAAACGCTCGCGGCCTATGACCGGACGCTGAAGCACTATGTGGAAAGCTATGCACCGGTGACAATCATGCATTCGGTGATCTCCATTGGATACGAAGGAACCGAGTTGCATGTATCGCGAGATGGATCGCCGTTCGGCAAAGGGACGAAAGCCGATCCTCTGGATATTGCATCGGCGATCAGTTACGTGCGTCCTGGACAGACCATCGTGATGGAACCCGGAACATACTATCTGAATCGTCCGCTGATCATTGAACGGGGCAACAGCGGCAAGCCGGGACAGCCGAAACGGATTGTCGTCGAAATCGGAGCGCGTGCGGTGCTGGACTTCTCGATGGCCGGCGGCGGCATGCAGCTGTGGGGCGACTGGTGGGAAATCGAAGGTATCGACATCACCAGGACACAAGGCAACATCAAAGGGCTGCAGATCGCAGGCGACCACAACATCGTACGGAACGTCCGGGCCTATGAATGCGGCGATACGGGAATCCAGATTTCCGGCACCAGTTCCGAACGTTTCGATAAATGGCCCCACGACAATCTCGTCGAAAGCTGCATCAGCCATGACAACTGCGATCCGGCACAGAACAATGCCGATGGATTTGCCGCAAAACTGACCTGCGGGGAAAACAACGTGTTCCGAGACTGCATCGGGTACAGCAATATCGACGATGGCTGGGATCTGTTCGCCAAGATCGAGTCGGGGCCGATCGGCGCGGTGCTGATCGAACGTTGCGTCGCCTATGGAAACGGGTCATTGAGCGATGGTTCTGGCAACGGCGACGGCAATGGATTCAAACTCGGTGGCGATGGAATCGCCGTAGCCCATATCTTGCGCGACAGTATCGCCTACAAAAACGGTGCGAGCGGTGTCACTAGCAACAGCAACCCGGCGCTGATTCTCGAACGAATCACCAGCTACGGGAACAACGGCTATAATATCGCCCTGTACGGCAAAGGTTCTGGCGAACGACAGTTCCAAGCCTGCGGCGTGCTTTCGCTGGACGGAGCCATGGCGGACAATATCGACGAAGCTCCGGCGCTGCGTACCGCCGACAACTTCTTCTTCGACGGGGCGAATAGCAGAAACAACGATGGAACTGTCATGGATTCGAGCCGCTTCGTCTCCACCGACATGGCCATCGTCCCGACCATCGGTTCTTTCGGAACCATCGACATGTCGGGGTTGCTGGAACCGACCGCGGCTTTGCCACGGCATATCGGAGCAAGGCTCCACTGAGAAATCATGGACGGTAGATGATCCGGACATTTACCGTCCGGCTCCGATTCGATATGATAGCTTCCAGGAGGAGTTCATGAAATACGTACGTATCCAATTTCCTGGAGGTCCACGGTTCGGCATCATCGACGGAGACACGGTTCGCTTGATCGAGGGATCGCCGTTCGGATCACTGGTGATGACCGATTTCGTCGTTCCTTTGGCGGGAGCAAAGCTCCTTTCCCCATGCGAGCCCTCGAAAGGGGTGTGCATCGGGCTGAACTACCGCGACCATGCGGAGGAATTCAAACTTCCGATCCCGACCGAACCAGTCGTGTTTCTCAAGCCGTCTACCAGCGTCAACGACCCGCAGGAAGGAATCGTATTCCCTCCGCAGTGCAAGCGACTCGACTACGAAGCGGAGCTTGCGATCGTCATCGGCAAGACGGCGAAGAACGTCGAAGAGTCGGATGTACACGAGTATATTCTCGGCTATACCTGCGCCAACGATGTGACGGCCCGCGACCTGCAGCCGAAGCAGGGGCAATGGACGGTGGCGAAGTCGTTCGATACGTTCATGCCTCTGGGGCCGTTCATCACTGACGAAGTCGATCCTGACCATCTCGATATCGAAAGCCGGGTCAACGGCAAGACGATGCAGCATTCCAATACGTCGAACCTGATCTTCAAGCCAGCCTTTCTCGTCAGCTACCTGTCCAAGGTCATGACCTTGCTTCCTGGCGATGTCATTTTGACGGGTACTCCCGGCGGTATCAGCGGTATGCAGGTCGGCGACCAGGTGGATATCGTCATCGAGGGAATCGGGACGCTGACCAATACGATCGTTGCGCCATGATCCGGACGTATTCGCTCAAGACACAGGCGCAAGGGATGTACTTGATCACGGCGAAGGTGCAGGAGGCCGTCGAAGCGAGCGGCGTGACGGACGGTATTTGCGTGGTGTGGTGTCCCCACACTACGGCGGCGATCACGATCAACGAAAACGCCGATCCCGATGTTACGGAAGATCTTCTGTTCGGATTGGGCAAGGCGTTTCCCGACCGTCCTGAATTCCGTCATTTCGAGGGGAATTCCTCAGCCCATCTCAAGGCAAGCTGCGTGGGATGCAACCAGACGATCATCATCGAAAACGGGCGGTTGCATCTGGGAACATGGCAAGGAATCTGGTTCTGCGAGTTCGATGGTCCGCGTTCCCGTCGGTTCGAAGTGCAGGTGGTCGGTTCCTGATAATTTTTTCCATTCTGACGAAATAATTGTTGCTTTCAGCCGGGGAATGAGTATATTCATAGTATCTCGCTATGATTAAGGAGAGCGTATGAACATCTACGATTTCGAGGTTATTGATAACCACGGCAAGCCCGTGTCTTTGAAAAAATACGAAGGAAATGTCCTCCTTGTCGTCAATACCGCGACAAAGTGCGGTCTGACTCCCCAGTACTCAGCCTTGCAGGCTCTGTATGATGAGTTCCATGGCAAAGGGTTCGAGATTCTCGACTTCCCCTGCAACCAATTTCTCGAACAGGCTCCGGGCACCGATGAGCAGATCGAGGGGTTCTGTACGTTGAATTATGGTACTACGTTCCCTCGGTTCTCGAAGATCGAAGTGAATGGCGATCATACCGCCCCGCTGTATGTCTGGTTGAAGGGTCAGGCTCAGGAAGCGAAACGGGACGATGCTGCGATCGCTTTCGAGAAAAAAGTGGCGCCTCTGACTCAGTGGAATCGGCCGCAGGATATCAAGTGGAACTTCGGCAAGTTCCTCGTCGATCGTACCGGCAAGGTCGTGGCTCAATACTCTCCCGCCTACTCGCTGGACACAATCAAACAAGATATTGGGGTCATTGTAGGGTAATTTGAGTAGGTACTACGGCACGGCGCGGGCGGGTATGCCCGGTGGGTATGCCCGGTGGGTATGCCCGGTAGGTATGTTTGTAGGGTAATGCAGGGCTCTTGCAGGGGTACGGTCAGTACCCCTGCAATGACCCTGCAATAACCCTACAACGACCCTAATAGGCTTGGTCGTGGACACCGGCGATCGCGCGACCGGAAGGTTCGTTCATCTTTTTGAACGCCGCATCCCATTCCAGGGCGATGGCAGTGGAACAAGCAACCGAAGCCTCGTGGGGAACACAACGGGCGGCGGACTCCGACGGAAAATGCTTGGCGAAGATCGCTCGATAGTAGTACTCCTCCTTGGTGGAAGGAGTATTGATCGGGAAGCGACGGGCAGCCGCGGCGAACTGCTGGTCTGTGACCAACTCGTTGGTCATCCTGCGAAGCGTATCAATCCAATTGTAGCCGACACCATCGGAAAACTGCTCCTTCTGCCGCCATGTAATCGAAGGCGGCATATAGTCCTTGAAAGCCTCCCGAACGATCCATTTCTCGATCCGTTGCCTACCATCGACGACCAACGACATCTTGTCGCGCGGGTTGAGCCGCATCGCGACATCGATGAATTCCTTGTCAAGAAACGGGACGCGCCCTTCGACTCCCCATGCCGCCAGGGACTTGTTGGCACGCAGACAGTCGTAAAGATGCAGCTTGCCGAGTTTACGGACCGTCTCCTCATGGAAAGCCTGGGGACTCGGAGCCTTGTGGAAGTAGAGGTAGCCGCCGAACAGCTCGTCGGAACCTTCCCCGGAAAGAACCATCTTGATTCCCATCGACTTGATCACCCGAGCCAGCAGGAACATCGGCGTCGAGGCACGTACCGTCGTGATATCGTACGTCTCCAAATGATAGATGACATCATCCAGTGCATCGAGCGCCTCCTGGATGGTGAAATGAACCTCGTGATGGACAGTGCCGATAAAATCAGCGGCGACCTTGGCCGCGGCCAGATCCGGAGATCCTTCCAATCCGATCGCAAAACTGTGCAGACGAGGCCACCATGCAACTTCGGTATCGGCGCTCTCGACCCGCTTGGCTGCGTACTTCGCCGTAACCGCGGCGATCACCGTACTATCCAGACCACCGGACAGCAGCACCCCGTAGGGAACATCGCTCATCAGCTGCCGCTTGACCGCCGCCTCCAAAGCGTCGCGGAGCTCATCGATATCGCTGACATTGTCCTTGACCGCATCGTAGGAAACCCAGTCCCGATGATACCATCTGACAGGCTTTCCATCCGGGCTATAGAAGTACTGCCCCGGCTGGAACTCCTCGATCGTCGAGCAGACACCCTCCAACGCTTTCAGCTCGCTGGCCACGTAGTAATGCCCCTCGCCGTCCCACCCCTGGTACAGGGGGATGATGCCGATATGGTCGCGGGCGATCAGGTAGACATCCTTCTCCATATCGTAGAGGGCGAACGCGAAAATCCCGTTCAGGTCCTCGAGAAAATCGGGCCCCTTGTCTTGATACAGGGCGAGAATCACCTCGCAGTCGCTCTGCGTGAGGAATTCGTAGTACTTGCCGTTCGTCCCATCATATCGTTTTCGAATTTCCTGATGATTATAAATCTCGCCGTTGGCCGCCAGAACAAGCTTCCCATCCTTGCTATACAGCGGCTGCTTACCGGAAAGAGGATCGACGATGGACAGCCGCTCATGGCTGATAATCGCATCCTCCCCGCAATAGATACCGGACCAGTCCGGTCCCCGATGCCGAATCTTGCGCGACATCGACAGAACACGATCCCGATACTGGGCGGCTCCCTCCTCGACATCGAACATCCCTACGAATCCACACATACCTGGGTACCTCCAAACCTTCCCCCGGACGTCAGCCCGAAGGTCTTGCACGACGAACATCATCAGAAAATAAGAAAAAAGGCATTCCACCCCCTGTGAGGATGAAACGCCTTTGTTTCTTTCGGTGATACTAGCTGGTTTGCATAGGAAATGTCAACGACCCGCAACTATTCCGATTGGCTGGCGAGCGATGCGAACACTTCGTCGATGATCCCTACGGCGCGGTCGATCTCCCCCTCCGTCACGGTCAGCGGCGGCACGAAACGAAGCACGTCGTACCCAGCGGAAGCCACCAGCAGACCGCGGGACATCGCCCCGTCGACAACCGTCCGGGGCGGAACCGACAACTGGATCCCGAGCATCAGCCCCAGCCCGCGAACATCGACAGCGATCGACGGATACTTTGCCTGCAGCGCATGGAGCGCCTTGAGAAAATATGCGCTCATCGCCTGGACATGGTCGCACAAAGTTCCCTCGGCAAGCCGCTCCAGCATCACGCACGCTCCGCTCATGGCCAGTAGATTGCCACCGAACGTGGCGGCATGGTCGCCGGGCTGCAGTATCTCGGCGGCGACACCGGAGGCTACCATCGCACCGGCGGGCACCCCGCCGGCGAGCGCCTTGGCGATGGTCAAAACATCAGGCTTGACACCATATGTCTGCCAGGCGAACGGCATTCCCGATCGCCCCATGCCGCACTGCACCTCATCGAACATCAGCAGAAGATTCTTTTCATCGCACAGCTTTCGCAGCGAGACGAGGAACTCCTTTTCGGCCGGGATGATCCCCCCTTCCCCTTGGATCGGCTCGACGAGAATCGCGCAGGTATCGTCGTCGACCAATGAACAGACGCTCTCGAAGTCGTTGAACACGGCGTACGAGATATGGGGGAGCAACGGATCGAAGTCCTTATGGTACTTGGCCTGTCCCGTAGCGGTGATGGCTCCGTACGTACGTCCATGGAACGAGTGTTCCATCGTAATGATGCCAGACCGATGGCCGCCGTCCAGATGCCCGAACTTGCGGGCAAGCTTCAATGCGGCCTCATTGGCTTCGGCTCCGCTATTGCAGAAGAACACCTTGTCCATGCCGGAAACGAGCTTCAGGAGTTTTGCGGCGTTGACCGCATACGGATTCCAATACAGGTTGGAACAATGCAGCACTCCGTTGTCGATGACATGCTTCAACGCCGCAGCTAGCGTTTCGTCCCCGTAGCCGAGGGCGTTGACGGCGATGCCCGCCACGAAATCCAGATACTCCTTTCCCTCCGTATCGACCAGCGTCCTGCCGTGTCCGGATGCGAACACGACAGGAAACTGGGCGTAGGTATGCATGATGTCCCGTTGCCCTTCCTCGATGATCCTCTGCATCGGTCCATATGCATCGATAGCCTTGTTCATAGCGGAACCTCCCGTTTCGTCCTATTTGTCGGAATACTGCGAAGGGGTCATCATGGTTCCGATTCCCTTCGTGGTGAAAATTTCCAGCAGAATGCTGTGGTCGAGCCGGCCGTCCAGGATATGTACGCTCTTGACGCCCTTGACGATTCCATCGATACAGCATTGCGCTTTGGGGATCATCCCCCCTTTGATCGTCCCGTCGTTGATGTAGTCCAGCGCCTCGTCGACCGTCAGGCGACGGATGATCGTCGACGGATCGTCCTTGTCCTTGAGAATACCTTCCACATCGGTGAGGAAAATCAGCTTCTGGGCGTTCAATGCCCCTGCGATGGCGCTAGCGGCATAGTCGGCGTTGATATTGTAGGTATTGCCGACTTCGTCCATCCCGATCGGGGAAATGACCGGGACGAAGTTGTTGTCCAACAACGTACGGACCAGCGTTGTATCGACCCCCTCCACTTCGCCGACGAAGCCAAGGTCACGACCTTTCGGATCAAGTTTCTTATGCACGGTCAACGTCTTGCCATCCTTGCCGTTGATTCCCACCGCATTGATCCCCACGCTTTCCAGATCGGCGACAAGGGACTTGTTGATTGACCCGGACAGCACCATCTCGGCAACCCAGGCGGTCTCTTCATCGGTCACGCGAAGCCCATCGACGAACTGCGTCTCCTTGCCCAGCCGGTCGAGGAGGCTGGTAATCTGCTTGCCGCCGCCGTGCACCACAACCGGCATCAAGCCGATATATTTCATCAATGCGATGTCCTGAATCACCGACTTGCGGAGCTTCTCGTCGACCATCGCGCTTCCACCGTACTTCACGACCACGATGGTTCCGGCGAACTTCCTGATATACGGAATGGCTTCGATCAGTACCTCGGCCTTCTCGATTTCTTGTCTCATATCCACTTGTCAGCTCCTGTAATCGCCGTTGATCCGAACATATTCATACGAAAGATCGCACCCCCAGGCGGTGGCTTCCGCCGTGCCGTCGCGCAGTAGGGCATGGACGGCGACCTCCTTCTCCGACAGGATCTTCTTGGCCAGCTGTTCGTCGAACGCCACAGGTTCCCCCTTGTCCACTACGATGATCGAACCTTTGTCGCTGGAGAACGACAGCTCGGTTCCAGCAGGATCGAAATCGGCCCCGCTGTAGCCCATGGCGCAGAGAATACGCCCCCAGTTGGCGTCGGCGCCGAAGAACGCCGTCTTCACCAAGCTGGAACTGACCACCGAACGAGCGAGCGTACGGGCGTCCTCGACCGTTTTCGCCCCCTCGACAGTGACCTCGATGAATTTGCCAGCTCCCTCCCCGTCACGGACGATCGCCTTGGCGAGGAACGCATGGACATACAGGAACGCCTCGGAGAACGCCTCCCATCCGTCGGTTCCCGGTCGGACAGATACTCCGCTACAGCCGTTGGCCAGCGTCAACACCGTATCATTTGTCGAGGTATCCCCATCCACCGAAATCATGTTGTACGTATCGATGATCGTCGTACCGAGCAACCCTTGCAGGTCGGCCGCCGCCACATCGGCGTCGGTGGTAATGAACGAAAGCATCGTAGCCATGTTCGGATGGATCATCCCCGAGCCCTTCGCCATACCGGCGATTCTGACCGGACTGCCGGCGATCTCGATTTCGACGGCGATCTCCTTGCGGAACGTATCGGTCGTGCAGATCGCCTCGGCTGCGGCGACGGCAGCTTCAAAAGAGGAAGAAAGGCCGGAGGCGCATGCCGAGATGCCTTTCTTGACGATATCCATCGGAAGCGGAACGCCGATGACGCCGGTGGAACAGACAAGCACCTGTTCCGGAGCCACCGGATACGGATGCTCGAGCACGGGCTTTGCGGCGTCCGAAATCAAAGAGGCCGTCCAGGAAGCCAT
>Ga0172377_10007202_pt1 | contig 11439 bp, 7 predicted proteins | sample Pumphouse3metaG_FD_119749 | JGI IMG/M metagenome (GOLD analysis project Ga0172377, IMG submission 119749) | Leachate microbial communities from a municipal landfill in Southern Ontario, Canada - Pumphouse #3 metaG | ecosystem: Engineered > Solid waste > Landfill > Unclassified | place: Canada... | reverse complement strand
TCGAAACTGTCTTGCTGCCACATCTCCAGCTGGTTGATGGCTGTCGAAGGCGTAAAATTCGCACCGAAGTGCCAGGTCTGGTCCCAATTGTTGCTGTGCATGAAGAAAAATTCCCGTGTGGCGATGTTTTCAGATTGTGGTGCGGAGGTAAATATAACCTCGGCGCGAGAGCGAATGCAATGTTCCCTGGGTAACTGCCACGCGGGAGCGCCTGAACTTACCGCCATGCCGCAATGTTATCTATCAACGAAGGGGCTAGGCATTCAACTCACCGAGGATTCTGCGGATGGTTGCGGCGACTGGGGAAATGTTTTTTTCCTTCAATTCATTCCGGGTGCGGAAAAGTTCCCGGCAGGCGTTTTCATACGTGATGCCACAGAGATCGGAAATAATGCGAATGGCGCGATCCACCAGTTTCTTATTCGAAATGGCCAGGTGAATCATGTAGTTGCTTTTGACTCTGCCATACTTAACCATGACGCCAGTTGAAATCAGGTTCATGACGAGCTTCATGCGCACATGCTCCATGAGGCGCAAGGGTGTGCCGACCGGGCGTTCGCCTATTCTGCGCCCTCCGACAATCAACGTGCCTGTCGGGTCGTTATGGATCATGACCTGAACAGCGCCAGCTCGCCGGGCCAGGGGTGCACCGCCGATCGGGATATTCATCAGATCCTTTGTCGTAATATGCGGAGTGCCGTTTTTCAGCAGAACTTCCAATCCCCCCGCGACGTATTCGGCTTGAGTCCATTCGACACAGCGCGGACTGCGGTGCAGGCATTTTTCCCAGACTTCCGGCGTGGAGGCGGAAGGATCGCGCCCCATCGCCCACGGTTCCGGCGAAAGTTCGTCCAGAACCGACTTATATGGGGGGATCATGAAGGTGGGGGAGCGCTCCGTCGTATCGCTCAAGATGTCGATCAGCAAGTCGTTCGGCAGGTAGTCGATCACCCCGTGTTTCTGGTAGACCCCGAACTCAAAATCAATGAAATCGGCAATGGCGGCAACGCTCTCCCGCGTGCCCAAAGAATTCAACAGCTGTTCGAAGGCATCGAAGTAGGATATGTCTGCGGTGCCGGAGGCCGTTTCCAGCGCCGAAGCCGCGACCAACAATTCAATGGTGCTGGACTGCATGCGGGTCGAGCCGGTCACCGCCATGCCGCCGATCGGCATGTCAATGGCGGTCACGTTGGGATTACTGTACAGTTCCCGGCAGCGCTCAAGACGGGAGGCCGGAACCGCAGGCGGGACGCAGATCAGCATGAACACCCGCGCCCCCCGCCGGGCGGCTTCTTGAGCTGCGCCAACAACGGCGGCCGTCTCCCCAGTCGCAGTGATACCGATCAGCATGTCCTCCGCAGCCAGATTCAGGTCGGCGACCTGCTTTTTGCCGACTTCGGGATAATCCTCGAAATTTTCCACCGCACGAATCAGGGCGAAATCTCCGCCGGTCATCAGGGAAATGACGCGGTTGTCTCCGGGATATGCTTCATTCCATGCGCTCTCAAGGAGAATGGCCAGACGTCCGGTGGAACCGCAGCCGTAGAAGACAATTTTCCGGGCGTTCCTCATGGCCGTGATCATATCCTGATACTCCTTGCGCTGCAGGGCATCCCGCAGATGCGGGAGCAGCGCCCGGTCGCAGGCGAGAAGCGTCCTGACTCCATCCGCGGTTGAACGGCGAAAATCATCGTCCAGATGCAAGGTCAGAGGATTCCGCGCCTCGCTCGGCAGAAAACCAAGCTGAAATTCGGTCTCGTTCTTCAAGAAATGCTCAGCTTCCGCTTCCCAAAGTTCCACTTATATACTCCTTGCTTCGATTGTTGTCACTGCCTGGCCATGCGCTCGATCTGCACCGAGAGATCCTCGACAACCCGATCGTCAAAAACGCCGTCGCGGCAGACAACTGTGCCGTCGATTTCGATTTTCGGATTGTAGACATCAAAATCGGCATGCGAACTGGCATGGATCAAATCGCTGCGGTTGTCATAGTTGTTTCCCAGGGCGACATGAATGCTTTTTGAATGATGGGTGCCGTCACCCCATATCCGCCACTGGTAATAGTCGTTCAGGGGGGTGGTTGCGGTGACGAGCCCGACTTCATCGACCTTGTCTGCTGGCGGATTGGGAGTGTCGATGAAGTCACGGATGCGCGCCAGCTGCGCCGCTGGCGCGGCAATGTCCACCAACCTGCTTTTTTCGATGGTCATGCGGATGGGCGCGCCGGAAATCTCACGCTTCCCGAACTGGTTGAAACGCAATTTCTGCACTGCGCCATCTGCGACCACAACGCCGTTGACGGTCCCATAATTCGGCACGGTTGCGACTTCACTGAAAAATGGCAGCAGGCCCAGTATTTCCGTGATGGCGGCAAGGTTTTTCCTGCCGATATCGCAGGTGAGGTCGGTACCTTTTTCGGTAGTGATACGCATGACGGAGGCGCTCTCCACAATTCGCCGCAGCAACGGCGTCCGTTTCCGATCGGCCAGAATGCCGGCGTAATCATAGTCGACTTCGTTCAACGACTGCAGGTTGTAAAAGCGGTAGAAACGGCGCGCGCCGGCAATCATCTCGTCTTCAAGCTTCGGGTCATTCAGGAGGATATTGATGTTGATTCCCGAGATGACGACATCGGAAGCTAGCAGAGCGTCCTTCAGCTGGGGGATGAAGCGGAAATCGAATTCCGTGAAATTCATGGTTCCGTACATCGAAAGGTCCACGCAGAACGGGCGCAGACCCAATTTTTTGGCGCACAACGCCAAGAGTTTGCCGCCGGCGGCCACATAGTCGTCGATGATAATCGCCACGACCTCGCCCTCGCGGCACTGCGCGATGTCGCGCAGGATGAATTCAGCATTTTTGATGCCTCTGACACTGCAGTCGCGGTAGTCCATATGCCTGGTCCTCTTTTGTTTATTCGTAACGGAAGAGCAAGGTGTCCGGCCCCTGGGTGCATATCTCGACACGGTCGGTGTCTGTGTAGCTTTGCCCAGTGTACAGTTCGGTTATTTTGCGACATTTCCGCGGGAAAATCAGGGTCGTCTGTTCACTCTTGCCGAGGTGGATCGCCGCCAGGCGGCTGTTGGCGTAGACCGGGCATTTTTTATCGCACCAGATGTGGACCTCCGCCTGGCGGGCGATGTTGCGCATGTCTTCCGCGGTAATAGAATCCGGCGCAGACACATAGATTGAGTATCCCCAGGGCATTTTCACGCTGCTTATTCCCGGAGTTTGGAAGGCCGTTCCACATACGGCCGCAACGTGTGCTTCGTCCCATTTTCCCTGGTGGATCACACCCGGCCCGTAAAACCACATGATGCTACGTTCATTGCCCATCACAGAGTTCTGCAGCAGCTCCAGCCGCCCGTCATCCAAATCGAACGGGTGGCAGAGAATCACCAGCTTATAGGCGGACAAGTCCATGCGCCGCAAATCATTGAAGGAAGCCGTCGTGTAGGAGACGCCAGCACCGGCCAGTGCCAGACGCGCCGGATTGACGAATTTCACGACGTCGGGCCTGGCGTCGTTCAGATAATACATATTGAATGGATCGACCACGAGCAGGACTTCAAAGGCATCCTGCGGAGTAAACCGGACTTCCTCGTCCCAGATATCCTTTGCCCGCTTGATGGTGTCCATCGCCGCGTCGGAATCCCACCAGCCGCCCCATTGGTCGAACAGCCAGGTGGAGCCCTGGTTGACCAGCGTGAAGGCGATTTCCCGTTTCAGGCCGGCGGCGACCGCCTCCGGCGTTGTCCATTCGACTTTTCGACCGCAAATGGAAACCGGCAGGCCAGTCGGAGCAGCGGGAAAACGGCTGGTGAACGTGGTGGCGTCAATCGTGTTGAGAATGTGCTTCCCGCGGACCTTCAGCGTCTGCATGGGAATCATGCAGGTGGGAGAACCGCCCATGCCACGTTGCGCCCCATACGAAAAAGGCTCGACCGCCAGATCGACTTCCTGCATAGCAAAAATTTGCTCGTATTCCAGTTGGCCGTAGGATGCTTGGCAACCGCCCCATAACTCAAACACATAGCCATAACACAGCGCCAACGTCGTTTCGGGTTTGATGACCTCCCTGGCTTGGCGGAGAAGAACCTTGAGCGTCTCCGCCAATTCCTGCGAGTTGAAGCGCCAGAATTCCAAGGCATGCCGGTTTTCCGCCGGAGTTCGGAAAAGTCCGCTGGGAAAACGTCCGGCAAGACGATCATTTTCGGCGCTGCCCAGTACCGGATATAGCCGTTCAACGCCAGTCAACTCATGGCTGCCGGTATAGCGGACAATCCGGTCGGGGACGGTCTCCGGCACCGGCAGGCCACAGTCCCGGACGTGCTGCTGGAAGGCGGCACTGCGGGAATGGCTTTCCTGGCCTTCGGAACGGTCAAACCACTCGGTGGTGAAACCGCCACCAAGATGGTAAGCCACGATGGTTTCGCCGAAGTTTTTTTCGGCATGGCGCAGCAGGGCCTGCAGATAATGCGCGACGTCTTCCCGCCATTCAGGGAGGGACATCACCCTCCCCAGTTCGCGAAACGAATCCGCCCGCGCGGCATTGCATTTACCCCGCCGCAGCCACCAGGCGGGGGGATTGACATCGATCTTGCAGATGAGCTTCGCATCCGGCACTGCCGCCAGCAGCTCTCGGACGTTCTGGTCAAACAGTGCAAAGTCATAGGTCCGTTCCCATATCCAGGTCGGCTGGTAGCGGGTATAGGGCATGCCCATGAAGTTCGTGGCATTGGAGACCATGAAGGTGAAGGTGTCGATGCCGAGGGCGCGCATACGCCGCATGGTATCATATTCGGGCTCAAAAGAGCGGTAGGCAAAGAATCGCCGGCTCATTCTTTATTCTCCTCGCCGAGGCCGGTGGCGACCAGCTCAAAAAACGGCGTGGCAACGGCCAAAGTCGAAGTATCGACCTTGATTTGCAGCAGTTCGCCGCTCTTTTCCATCGGCAGTTTTTCCTGGCGCTCGCCATCCATTCCCAGTGCATACAACTCGAAATCCCGTCCGAGCTGATTGACTAGCGTAACGGTAAAATTTCCGCACCGCAGTTCGCCGGGCAGTGTTCCTCGACTCTGCACAATGCTATAATTGCCGAAATTCTCATGTTTTTCACCGAGATAGCGGAATTTCGTGGTATACACCAAAACCAGTCGTGCACTTTCCCGCAGCGGCCGCCCGTCCACTGCCACGACCCCCAGAGTAGCGGGAATGCTGCTGCAGACTAGTTTGAGTGCGGCCTGGTCAGCGGTCGTCGTCCCGGCTTCACTCACGACAATTTCGGTGCGGGGCGTCCGTACTTGGAACGTGCGGTTCGGACTGTCCAGCAGCAGTTCACCGGTCTCACTCTCCAGCAGTCCCCGGGCGGTGTCGGAGCGGTTTTCGTGCGGCAGCACGCCTTTCTGCCGGAGGGCCTGCACCAGCTTGCCCAAAGCAAAGTCGCCGGTAGACTCCGTTTTCAGGTCCACAGACCACTCGGACGTTTCTCCGGAATCCGTGCTGCTGCCGGCCATCGCAAGGCACAAATCGGGCGAGCGGGCGGGAGCAAGGCCCGCCGGCCGTGACAATCCGGGAAAGTCGAGGGCGAAACCCGTCAACAGGGCAATTTTCATCTGCTCGCCGGAAATCATCTGAAATTTCTGCCGGTCTTTCGGCATAATCCGCATATCGACCCGGTGGGAGGCGGCGCGGACATCCCTCCGCAGGTACAGGGTATTGCCCAGAAATTCACCGCCGAGAAGGACGGGATTACTGCCGACGGTGAAGATATCGTAGGGGTAGGCGCTCACCTTAGGGGTCGGTATCACCGCGCCACTGTGAATGTACAGTGCAGCCGTGCCCTGCAGCGCGGCGTAGGCGGCAAACAGCGGCCCGACCTCGTACAGGTGGTCGTTAAACTGTACAGCATTGTACTCGGTGATGAAATGCGGACGGTCGGCAAAGCGGGTCGCGTTGGCAATGATGAAATTCTGCGCGTAGTCACCCACACAGCTCCCCTGGTAGAATTTAAGTTTGCCACCCGCCGTGCTGGGGTGCTGATAGTATTTATGCGCCAAGGTAACGGCTGACTTCCGATAACGGACTGCTTGGTTTTCCAGCCAGTGGGTGATGTCAAACTGGGCGGTCAGCCCTTTATAGCCGATGTCCCGGACGGTCTTTTCACACCAGTCGAAGCATTCCAGCTCCAGTTCGGCAAAGAAATGAAGCATCTCCGGGGTCGCGTCCCGGGTAAGCAGCCACTCCTTCATGGCGGGCTGTCCGTCAGCCGATTCCGGATAATGGCGCTTCAGAAACTCCGTGAATCTCTCCTGTGCCCGCTGCACAGTCTCCGGGGAGAGATGTCCGCTAAGAAGCCCCAATTCGATTTCGTTGTAGAATTCGAGGACGCCAATGGTTGTGTCGTCTTTGTAGGTCTTCCCATTGCTGGGATTGACCCGGTTGAGCCAGAATTCCGCTCCGAATTTCCATGCTCGGCGGATGGTCTCGTCGCCCAGCAGCATGAGGACTTTTCGTTCATTATGGTGGTTCTTTTGCTGCGAGGACAGCGACAGATAATTCCCGTAGCCAACCAGCGGCAGGTAGGCATAGACCCCGTTCGCGCCCAAGGCCGCCATAAACTGGTCAACCTGCGCCACCATCTCGGGTTTGGGTTCACAATCCTGGTACCAGCAGACCTGGTCTATGCCAAATAAACGGATGGAGTTGTAGCCACGCGTTCTCACGCCCCGGGCAAAGGCCTGTATTTCCTCCGGGGAGGAGGACCGATACGACCGCATTCCCGGCTGATCACTCCGTTCGGTGAATCTGAGGTTGTGATTGAAGCCCATCAGCCGGATGGACCCTTCCTCCCCGCCGCACGCCAGTTCGCCATTGGTGTTGACCGCCAAACGCTGCAGCTGACCGGAGAGAAGCGGCAAAGCGCTGTTCCTTGAAAGGTCCAAGGCGGTTCCCGGTTTGACCATCGTCCGGTCGATGGCGTTGATGCCTTTCCAGAGGTCGTCGCCCTCCGCCCAGAACGCAGGCGCCAGCAAACCAGCGGTCAGTGTCGTTAATAGCAGCTTATTCATGTGCCTGTCCTGTCGTTTCTGGGTTCAGAATGCCGCCGTCACAATATAAAAAGGAAATCGTGACCGGTACTTTTGCCTCGACCTCGTAGAAGAAAAACGCCCCGCCCTTGTCCCATACGGTCAGGCAGGCGTTACCGGCGTAAGCCAGCTCGGAGTCGATCAGCACCTGTCCCGGTGGCAGGCCGTCTCGTCCGGGGTCAAAAGTGAAGTGCGCGGCACCGTCTTCAAACGACCCGTTGGGTAGCGGTTGGTCGTTCACCTTCAGGTCATCGAATAGGCAGGTCGCCGCCGCCCGTTTGCCATTCACAGTGACTTTGGTGGCGTTCAGCTTAATCCGCAGACGCCCGCTTTTCTGCGGGGTGACCGTGCACTGCGCTTCCCGCCAGGTGGCGGAAGATGGGAACACTGCCGTAATCATCCGGTCGCGCTGCTCGCCGTAGCTCTCCGGCAGTTGCGACTTTACCACCCCGGCTTCGTCCGTAAAGACCAGCGGGATCGCCGCGCCCGGGTATCCCAAGACCAGTCGGGGATTGGCTACGGTCTCCGCCGCTGCCACCCGCAACCCAGTCGTCATCACCAACAATGACAGAGCCATTGATAAATACCTGTTCATGTTCTTCTCCTTACACAGAAAACCCTGCTGCCGACGATGCGAATTAAAAGGCGGTAACGGTTCCGTCAATGCTAAAACAACACGACTTGAAGCCAATACGCGACAATTCCCCTTGCCCGCATGATTCCACGTGGCCATCAAAAAAACCGACATTGTTGCGTCGACTATGGTGGGCTGATGCCGAGCCTTTGGATTCCATATGACTCACGCAAAACCACCAGTTGGATAGAGTGGTATTATCGGTTCTTACCGTATCGCCGCAATAGGGAGCCTGACTCGGCCCCCGGCAGGCATTGGTATTAAAATAGTTGCCGTTAATCGTCGTTCCGTCAGCGGCGTAAGCATGAACCTTGAAATCGCCTAAGATGTCCTGCTTAGTCCAAAATAGTGATTTTGACGTGTAGTACTTCGCTTCCAGATCAGTACGGCACACACCGTAGATATTGCCATATTTGTTGCCCGAAACACTGGCTTCCTTGTCCTTATGCGACGGGCAGAAGAGATTTTCTATCGATATCAGTTTGGATTCGACATATACTCGCGCAAAGGAGAATGTATCAGAACCGCCCTGCTTATAATAGACAAGCCAATATCCGTTATTTTCGTCACCATACATGGCGGAGGCCAGCAGAATCTGTTTGGCATTCGAGGCGCAGGAGATGCTCCGGGCTTTCTCACGCGCCTTGGCTAGAGCCGGCAAGAGCATCGCGGCCAAAATCGCGATGATGGCGATCACGACCAGCAATTCGATCAACGTGAACATCTTTTTCATCTCGGGCCTCCTTTTCTTGGGATTTTCACTACCACCTTCATCATTTCCGCAGGGTCCGACCCGGATACACTTCCGGGGTTATCGTTCTGATTTCCGGCAGCGGGCGATCCTTCGCCGGCGGCGTCTTGAAATGGTTGACCATCGCCCAAGGCTCGCGGCATCGCGGTCAGCGCTTGGGCTGCTGCGCGATAACCGGGGACGCCCGGTCATTGGGACAAACGAGCTGGTTGGCGTCCCTCCTTTCCGTCGTTAGGCCCCGTTGCTTGCGGAGGTCGATTCGCTGGGCATAGTGCTGATTTGTTTTGACTTCGGGTTGTCCCGGCAAGGCTATGGTGAGCGCAAGGCCTTGCGGGGGCGTCACGTAAAATTCAACGCTGTCATCACTGCGGCGCCAGCCCCCAGTCAGGCAGCCCCAAGGAGTCGGAATGCGCACGGCGGCATGGTCGATCTCTTCCGGGACCCAGGGCCGGAACTCCGCCTCGCGCCATCCCGGTGCAGTTTGCCGCAGCCCGCAGAGCAGATCGGGGATGTGCGCCAAGGGATGCGAACTCCATGCGTGGCAGAGCGACCAAGCGATTGACCGGTTCGTCATGTCAAACACTTCCCAGGTGGTGCCATCGGCGATCATCGGCGACCACTTGCTCCGGATGTACGCAAGGGCCTCAAGGCGAAGATCGAGTTTTTCAGCCGCCGCCAGGAGGTAATGCGCCCAGAAAGCGGAAGGTTCCGCCCATTCGCCAGCCTGTCCCATCAGGCATGGCCGAATTCGTTTTGCCGTCATTGCGGGGCGCAGCTCCGGGCAAAGATCAATGAGTACGGCGAGCACCTGATCGTGAACCGAGGGAGAACCGTATGGACGACCATTTTTGTCTAACGCAGGCAGAATCAAGCCGGACTCCTGATTGACAAAAGCCAGGACCGTCCGTTTGCGTAAGGTGGTGGCGCGGCTCGTGAAGTGTGCGGCGCTAGCCATTCTGCCTGACGCGCTTGCCAGTTCGGCAAGTTTTTCCAGCGTCATGATGTAAAGAAGATTGTAGAACGCCGGGGTTCGTTCCTTGGGCAGATCACACCAGTCCTCAAAGAGCCACATGCGGGAGTCGAAGGTGAGCAGTCCCCGCTCGTCGTAGCGCTCTGGCGCTTCAAAGTACGCCAGCGCCCGCATGATACGATCATAGTGCTCGTCAAAGAGCGCGGGCGTGCCGGTATACAGCCAATGATCCCAGAATGTCTGCATCCATGTAAGCGTGAAATCCGGCAAGATACTGTTGTTGCTGCGGGTTGGCGCGTGGCCGGGAGTCAGTCCGAAGGGGACTTCCTGTCTGGCGATCTGGCGGATACAGCGTTCAAAGAGCCGCAAATCCCAGTCCAGGCGGAGTGAATTAATGGCCTGAATACGCGCATCGCCTAGCCATTGCGCTTGTTCGCGCCAGGGTGTGTCCACATACGCGTCCAGTGCGCACGTGCGCTGAGTGTGTTCGCAAATGCGCCAGATATCGTCGAGGTTTTGATCGGAACACGCGAAGTTGCCTTCCTGCGCCAAGGGATAACAGCTGCTGCGCCAAGATACCGTGATTTGTAGTGGCACCACGCTTTCGCGGATCAACAGGGAAAAACCACGTACCCCCATAATGTGATAAAAGTCGTGACTGGTCACGCCTTGCCGCAGGCGCAACCGGGAAGCCAAGGCGATCATGCTGCCAACACCGGGCGGGCATAAATCGCTCCAATCCGGCTCAAGTTTTTTCCGATAGATCACATCGATGATTTCTCTGCCCAACGCCCCTTTCACCTCAATATGCAAAGTGCCGGGGAGCCATTGTGGTCCGAGGTCCACGGAAAAACAACCGAGCCGCTCATTGCCGGTGGGAGCGGCGAAAAACTCCAGAGCCGTGTCCGAGACGGAAAACTCTGGAATGGCCTGCGGGCTCAGGCCGAGTCGTTCATGCACGTAGAACTCATCCTGAAAATTGGTGGCGTGGCGATAGTTGGCACTGCATGGCCCCGAGGCCGCCGCGACAAGGCATGCCGGCGCCCGGACGCTTTCCTGCAACAGCGGCAGCTGCCTGGGCTCGACGTCCCAATACGGCGGCCGGCCGAAGCAAAATTCCCGGAAGCGCTTGGCGGTCTCCCATGCCGCGCAATTGGCAAAAAAATCTTCGGGCAGGTCAGGGGAGCTTTTCCAGCTGTCATCATCAAGCGCGGCAGCAAAATCTTCCTGAAACCCCATTTGCGCGGAAAGATGCGCCGTCTGCGTGCGGTAAGCGTGCGCACGGCTCATCTGCCAAGCGTCGCTTCCCGAGCGAATCACCGTGCCATTGTTCCAACTGGCGGCGCACAGGAATCCCGCGCAGGTGCAATGAATGTAGTAGAAAAGCCCCATGCCGGGATTGTAGGCCTCGACGGCAATGAGATTGCGGCCGGTTCTCAGATACGGTAGAATGTCGACCTCGTCAATCGGCCAGCATGCCTGAAATCCTCTTGCCGGTCCCCGACATACATATTGCCCGTTGACATAAAGCCGATAGGACTGATCGGCCGTGAGCCAAAGCGGCGCGACCGCAGCCGGCAGGGTTTCTTGGGTAAATTCATACCTGAACCGGGCATAGCAGTTGTGAAGATAAAGCTGGTTGTTCGGCCATATCCACGCCGCTTCACGCACAAAATGTGGAATGTCAGTCATCTCTGGCCTCTGGTCCCTGGTAAGGTGTCACACTCGGTTGTTAACACAAAACTGCATAAGTACTTCATATGTTAACCATACCCCTCAACCGCCCTTTGTCAAATCGCTTATTGGACGTCGGGGACCGGTTGGCGGCGGCGCGAGGATGAGGACTCACGTCTCATGACTCACGACCCATGGCCGGGACTCTGGGGAGCGCCGCCGTGCCGGCGGCATTCATCCTGGGAGCGCCGCCGTGCCGGCGGCATTCATCCTGGGAGCGCCGCCGTGCCGGTGGCATTCATCCTGGGAGCGCCGCCGTGCC
>Ga0172377_10007201_pt1 | contig 11439 bp, 13 predicted proteins | sample Pumphouse3metaG_FD_119749 | JGI IMG/M metagenome (GOLD analysis project Ga0172377, IMG submission 119749) | Leachate microbial communities from a municipal landfill in Southern Ontario, Canada - Pumphouse #3 metaG | ecosystem: Engineered > Solid waste > Landfill > Unclassified | place: Canada... | reverse complement strand
ATGTCGAAGCGGACCCACCTGTTCCCATACCGAACACAGAAGTGAAACGTTTCAGAGCCGATGGTACTGCAGTGGAGACGCTGTGGGAGAGTAGGTCGTTGCCGGATTTATTTTGCCCCTCAGGTTAACCTCGAGGGGCTTTACTATTTTATTGTCAAAACTAAGTAATTCTATTTGAAGCTTGGCAGGGTTTGAGTAAAATTTATTGAATTTGCCTATAGCGGAGGTGTAGATCTAATGAGAAAAATTACGATCATGTTAAGTCTATTTATCCTAATAGTGCAACCGCTAATGGCTACCTCTATTAATGATACTCATAAGGCGATTCTTGAAAGTGATATAAAAAAGTTGCTTTTGGTTGAGCCTTCAGAGGAAGAAAGTGTAGTTTTGGCAGCTATTGCATACAAAGAATACTTGAATCTTTTAGCAGAAAGCCTTATCCTTTTATCAGGGGATGCTGTTAATAACACGATTGTTGAATATTTATTAGTCGATTTTATTGTTGGACGAGATAATTATAATCAGTTAATTAAAAACGTAAAAAACAAGTCAATAGATGATGTTTGTCATCTGAGTTTTGATCCTCCGTTAACGGTAGATGGTAAGCTACAGGAAGGCGCTAAAGCCTATAGTTCTTATCTTGTAGAGATAGCTAAAGGAGATTATCCTTTTACCTATCAAGAAGTAAAAGACGTAATTTTAGGTTATCTACCTGTTGCCTATCAAAATCGTTTATTTTTAGTTTCAGTTAATCCACCAACTCAAGACAGAATAACGGAAGTGTTGCTCCTGGAAAAAACGTTTGAGTTGGATTTGGATCTGCAAAAAGTACGCAGTGATTTGTCAAAATAATGACAATCTCAGGCGACTTTATGCAGGAATATAAAAGGTAGTAGAGAATTTATATATGTTAGTGGTTTGAGTTAACTATTTATTCAGCATTCTATAAAGGTAAGTCTAAATTACCCGCTAACTAACACAGTTCTCTGTATACCCTTTAGTTACTGTGTTTTTTTGTTGTTGTTTTTTTATGCCTATTAATTAGGCAATAAACTTATAGGAGGTAGAAGAAATGGCAGATATCCTAGAGATCCGCTGGCATGGCCGCGGTGGACAAGGAGCCAAAACGGCTGCTTTGCTTATGGGCGAATCTGCTGCAGACGCAGGCAGATATGTACAGGCATTCCCTGAATATGGCCCAGAGCGTATGGGAGCTCCAGTTACTGCATATAACCGTATCAGTACTGAACCTATTCGTCTTCATTGTAGTGTAGAAAATCCTAAGTATGTTGTCGTTTTAGACCCAACATTTTTAGGTACAGTTGATTTTACTCATGGTGTAAAAGATGGTGGAGCTATCTTAATTAATACACCCGAATCACCTGAAGAGTGGAGAAAAAAACTCAACTTAGGTGATAAAAATATAAAGATCTACACTGTTGATGCCTCTAAGATTTCGAGAGAAGAAACTGGTGGCAACTTCCCTAACACACCAATGCTAGGGGCACTTATTGCTGTATCTAGTGTTTTAGATATAGATAAAGCAATAGAGTCATTTAACAAAGATCTTACAAGAAAGTTCCGCAACAAACCTGATATGGTTGGTAAAAACCTCAAGGCAATCAGAAGATCCTTTGAGGAGGTGCAAAGCTAATGGCAGATAACAAGAAGATCAAACCTAACGCTACTGCAAAAGAGATTCCTATGGCAGGTATTATTACTACTCCAGGTAATGCCAAAGAATTTAAGACTGGAGACTGGAAAACCCGTGTTCCGGTTCATATTGAAGAGAACTGCATTAACTGCCTCATATGCTGGGTCTACTGCCCAGATAACGCGATTGAAGTAAAAGACGGCAAGATGGTTGGCATTAATTTAGATATCTGCAAAGGTTGCGGTATTTGTCACAATGTATGTCCAACTAAAATTAAATCAATTGTAATGAAAAATCCAGATTAAGATATTATTAGCCTGTTCGGGAGGGAGACATAAAGCATGAAGGTACGTAAAGCCCTAACCGGTAATGAAGCCATGGCAGAAGCTATGCGTCAGATTAATCCTGACGTTATTGCTGCATATCCTATTACTCCACAAACTGAAATTGTGCAGCTCTTCTCCAACTTTGTTGCTGATGGGAAAGTAGATACAGAATTTGTTACCGTTGAAAGTGAGCATAGTGCTATGAGTGCCACAATTGGTGCTTCAGCAGCAGGCTCTCGCGCTATGACAGCAACATCATCTCAAGGTATGGCATATATGTGGGAGGTTCTCTACATCGCAGCTTCAATGAGACTGCCGATTGTTATGCCACTTGTAAACCGTGCTTTGAGCGGACCTATTAATATCCATTGCGACCATAGCGATGCTTATGGCGCTAGAGATTCAGGATGGATTCAGCTTTGGGCAGAGAACGCTCAGGAAGCTTATGATAATCTCATCCAAGCAGTCCGTATTGCTGAGCACAGTGAAGTAACGTTACCTGTTATGGTAAATATGGATGGTTTTATTATCAGTCACGGTCTTGAAATTATGGAAGCCGAGGATGATGATACAATCCGTAATTTTATTGGTGTTCGCAAACCAGTGTATCATCTATTAAATGAAAAAGAACCAATTACAATGGGTCCTTTGGATCTACAAGACTTCTATTTTGAGCACAAAAAGCAACAAGCCGATGCAATGGCTCGTTCAGCTGATGTGATCCGTGAAATTTCCAAAGAATGGAAGGATCTAACAGGCCGTAGTTATGATATGCTAGAAGAGTATCGCATGGAAGATGCTGAAATTGCAATCGTAGCTTTAGGTTCAACTTGTGGTACTGCAAAGGTTGCTATAGATCAGTTAAGAGAACAAGGAGTTAAGGCAGGCCTTGTTAAAATTCGTGTCTTTAGACCATTTCCTAAAGAAGAGATTGCAAAAGCATTAGCTCACACTAAAGCAGTTGCAGTTATGGATCGTGCGGAATCATTTGCAGACTTTGGTGGTCCACTGTTTAGAGACGTTAGAGCTAGCCTTTACGAATGTGATAGTAGACCAAAGACAATAAGCTATATTTATGGTCTTGGTGGTAGAGATGTCACGTTAGATACAATTACCCAGGTATATGCAGATCTTCAACGTCTAGTAAAAGGTGAGCAAGTTCCTATGCTTAACCATCTAGGCGTTAGAGACTAGGAGGTGAAATAGATGGCAGTTAATCTGAAACAACTTTCACAAAAAGAAACTAGATTGACGGGTGGTCACCGCGCTTGCGCAGGTTGTGCCGCTCCAATTATCGTTCGTCAGATTTTGATGGCTTCAGATAAACCAGTTGTAGTAGGTAGTGCTACAGGATGTTTAGAAGTTACTACTACAGTTTATCCATATACAGCATGGAATGTAAACTTTATTCATAATGCTTTTGAAAACGCAGCAGCTACTATTTCAGGTGTTGAGGCAGCTTTTAATTCCTTGAAAAGACAAGGCAAACTAGAAGGCGACTTCAACTTTGTAGCCTTTGGTGGCGATGGAGGAACCTACGATATCGGATTCCAGTCACTATCAGGTGCTATGGAACGTGGACATGATATGCTTTATGTCTGCTATGACAATGGTGCATATATGAATACTGGTATTCAAAGATCCTCTGCTACTCCACATGGTGCCAACACTTCAACTACACCTGCTGGAAAAGAATCTACAGGTAAGAAAGAATACCGTAAGGATCTAACTCAGATTATGGCAGCACACAACATTCCTTACGTAGCTCAAGCTTCAGTATCTAATCACCGCGACTTGATCGCAAAAGCTCAAAAGGCTTTTTCAATTAAAGGACCTAAGTTCCTTAACGTCCTTTCACCTTGTCGGCTAGGTTGGGCGTATGATCCAGAGATCACCGTACCACTAGCACAACAAATGGTTGACAGTTGCTTCTGGCCACTATTTGAGGTTGTAGATGGTGAGTGGAAACTCACTTACAAGCCAAAGAATAAACCAAATATTGAAGAGTGGATGAAAAAGCAAGGTCGTTTCAAACATCTCTTTAGAAGCGACGAAGGCAAGCAGGTTATCGCTGAAGCACAAGCTGATGTTGATGCTCGTTGGGAGCAACTACTCGCTCGTTGCGGCGAAAAGTAAGTTCTTAGGGATCGGTGAACAACCGGTCCCTTTTTACATCTTGAGTGTAGAGTTTTACTTAAAGGGGGAAAACGAAGGGTTTAAGTAGTAATAGTACTTTAGTACATAGTTCAGAATGGGCAGGTGTTCTTTAATGGCAAAATGCCTTATTTGTAAAAGAAAAATAGAGAGCTTAGTTGCAATTGGAGAACAATGTATCTGCCGTAGTTGTGAAAAACAGATTATTGGCATGAAGCCTAAAGACAAGGGGTACGAAGAGTTGCTTTTACAATTAAAGCCTTTATCTAAAATGATTTTGTCTTCCTATGAAAAGATCGAAGATAGAGAGGAAAGAGAGTTTGAGGAATGACTAAAAAAAAGCAAAAGCTAAACCAAAAAGAGACGCCTTTTATAAGTAGCATCAGGGGATATGTCAAGAAGGGAATAGTTCCGTTTCACACTCCTGGTCATATACAAGGTAGAGGCATTAGTAAGAGTTTCGCGGATTTATTTAATAACCCCTTATTATATGATCTAGCGGAAGTAGAACACCCATCAAGTCATCATGACTATGAAGTAGCAAGAAGAGAAGCAGAAAAGCTGCTTGCCGATCTCTATCAAGTAGAACGTTCTTTCTTTTTAATAAATGGTACTACAGAAGGTCTACATGCTTTACTTATTGCTTTTTTCTCAGACAAAGGCAAAAAAAAGACGGTTCTTCTTCCTAGAAACAGCCACAGGTCTATAGTAGATGGATTAATTCTAACTGGAGCGAAACCAATATGGGTGTATCCAGAGATAGACACTCAATTTGGGCTTGCTACAGTCTGTAAAACCTCGAACTGGAATAAGCCAAGACACATTGATGGAGCTTTTCATCTCTATCCAAACTACTATGGCCTTTGCCAAAATCTTGAAGGGCAGGTTATAGAAGGTGTCTTTAATCTAGTAGATGAAGCGCACGGGCCTCACCTTAAGTTTTCGGAAAGACTTCCAAAAACAGCTTTGGATTTTGATATTACAGCATCGGTCCAGAGCGCACATAAGATTCTACCTGCTCTTACACAAAGCTCGTGGTTACATGTTAAAAACAAAAAGGATGTTTTGGCTATTGAGAGAGCTTTAGGTCTAGTTGAAAGTACAAGTCCCAACTTTTTACTTTGGGCCTCTTTAGACGGAGCAAGAGCACAGGAAGCAAATAACCCAGGTCGCTGGGACAAAGCGTTGGATAGAGTTTTGCATTTAAGAGATGAGCTTAAGAAAATCCCAGAAGTCAGTGTTTTTGAGCCAGATGGAAACCATCCTGAGATTTTCAGTTATGATCCTTTCAAGCTAGTGGTAAGTAGTAGTAAAGTTGGGCTCAACGGGTTTGAATTTCGCGATGAACTCCGAAAACGCGGTATCATGCCAGAGCTTGCAGAAGCAAATTTCGTACTTTTTATTATCACTCCTTCTCATACAGATCAAGATCTAGAGTTATTGAAATGGGCATGTAAAGATATTGTTGGAAATAGAAAGCAGAGAGAGCTTAGTACACAAGCATTTTTCTATCCAAATCTTAAAGCTCACCTTACTCCTAGACAAGCGTTTTTTGCAGAAAATAAGAGGGTAGCTCTTCAAGAAGCAAGGGGCTTGATCTCTGCAGAGATGATAGTGCCATACCCTCCTGGAATTCCTCTTATTATGCCAGGAGAAGAAATTACTAAAGAAGTTGTAGAATTGACACAATACTATAGAGATCTTGGCACAAAGTTAAGAGGCCTTGAAGATCAAAACGCTGAGTATATTAGGGTGGTATTCTAACAAAAAGAGGGTGGTATTTTATGACTAAGAAAATCACAGACGATTTAGATGTTTTGCTTGGTGTACTACCCAAAAGAGTCCGAGATGCCTTGGATATTCCAGATCAAGATCAGCTACTAGAAGTAGTTCTTGATCTAGGCAGAGTACCAGAAGCTCGTTTTCCAGACCGTTTTGTTTATTTAGGAGAAGATCTAGTTACTAGAGATGAGTTAAGTGAAGTTATCTCAAGAATAGGCGAATTTGGTTCAGACAACAGAGCAGGGATAGAAAGAACTTTGCATAGGATATCTAGCTTACGAAACCGCCGAGGCGAGATAATCGGTTTAACGTGCCGGGTTGGACGTGCAGTTATGGGGACAATCGATATAATTTCAGATATAATAAAAAAAGGGCAATCGATTCTGCTGCTTGGGAAACCTGGTGTTGGCAAAACTACTATGCTTAGAGAAATAGCCAGAGAACTTGCTGAAAAAAAGCGAGTTGTTGTTGTAGATACCTCGAATGAAATAGGTGGAGACGGCGATATTCCCCATCCAGGAATTGGCAGAGCAAGACGTCTTCAAGTACTGAGACATGATCTTCAGTATCAGGTGATGATTGAAGCAGTTGAAAATCACATGCCTGAGGTTATAGTAATAGATGAAATTGGCAATTCATATGAGGCCGATGCAGCTAGAACAATAGCAGAAAGAGGCGTTATGTTAATAGGGACTGCCCATGGGATAAATTTAAAAAACCTTGTTTCTAATCCTACCTTAGTTGATCTAGTTGGTGGGGTCCAAAATGTGACTTTAAGTGACGAAGAAGCAAGAAGAAGAGGTACCCAAAAATCTATTCAAGAAAGAAAACAAGAACCAACCTTCCAGATTGTTGTTGAAATCGTCGATAGAGATGAACTAATTGTCATAGAGGATGTTGGCTTTGCCATAGATAACTTACTTCAAGAAAAGACCTACGCCCAAGAGATCCGCAGGAGAACACAAGCAGGGATAATAACTGAGATAGAGCAAGAAAAACCCTTAACAAAAAGGTCTTGTAGAGAGATTAAGAACATCTTTGCCTATGGAATCAGTAGAAATAAGATAGCAATGGCTATCCAAGAGTTGAAGGCTCCCTTAAATGTAGTTAGAAATTTAAGAGATGCAGATATAGTCTTAACGCTTAAAGGGCAATACAATAAGCTACCTCCAGAGATAAAAGAGGCTGAAGGCAGAGGTCTCCCAATCAAGGTGATCAGATCAAACACCTCTACCCAGATACTTAAAGCCATATCAGATATTGCTCCAAGAGATAAAAATAAAGAAATCATAGACAAAATGGTAGAAAACGGAAGAAAGGTACTATCGAAACATAATAGATGAGATTTACCTTAAAAAGAGGATGTGAATACAATAAAGTGGGTGGGTTATTTCTAAGCTTTGAGGGAATTGATGGTTGTGGTAAGAGCACTCAAGCAGATCTCTGCTTTGAGGCACTTAAAAAACTTAATCTATCTGTAATAAAAACAAGAGAACCGGGCGGAGAAGCTGTAGCAGAGAGAATTCGTGAGATTCTACTTTTTTCTGAAGATGACGTTGTAGATTCTGCAGAAGCTTTGCTTTATGCAGCATCAAGAGCCCAACATGTTGCAAAGGTTATCAGACCTAGTCTTGAAAGTAGCAAGATTGTAGTTTGTGATAGGTTTGTGCATTCATCTGTCGCATATCAAGGTTATGGGCTAGGTATTGATGTTGATACTATATGGAAGGTCAATCAGCTCGCAATGGGTGATATTTTCCCAGACTTAGTTTTTTTATTTGATCTAGATATAAAAGAAGCTAAAAATAGGTCTAAAAAGCGTGGCGATACACCAAGCAGGGAGATTAATACAAATAACGAAATAATAGGTACAGATAGAATTGAAGAAAGAGACGCTAACTTTTACCAAAGGGTAAGAAATGGCTTTTTAGAAATGGCAACTAAGGATAAGCGTATCGTTGTACTTGATGCAAATGAGCCAAAAGAGACTCTTCATGATAAGGTCATGGAAATAATTAGAGTTACTCTAAATACCTAAATGGGAAAGCTTGGCTTATTTGTTAATTCTCGTTAACTCAAAGGAGGTAGAGTCAATGAAACTTGTCATTGCTGTGGTTCAAGATCAAGATGCCCCTTTGTTATTAGATAAGCTTGCAGAGGATAAAATTCGAGCTACGAAGCTTGCAAGTACTGGAGGCTTTTTGAGACAGGGCAATACTACACTTCTTATCGGTGTAAATGAAAATATGGTCGATAATGTTGTCGATCTAATCAGAGAAACCTGTTCATCAAAAGAACAGTTAATTACTCCGATTGTCAGTGACTTTAGCCGTTCTGTACCAGACTTTATGCCACAGCCTATTACTGTAAAAGTTGGCGGTGCAACAATTTTCGTGTTGGATGTAGATCGCTTCGAAAAGGTGTGAGCAAATAGTGGACGTAAAAATAACACCTCAAGATAGTATGATTAGAGCGGATGTAGAATTTAAAGATCATACTAAAGTCAAAGGCGCTACGTCAAAGTTTAGGGATTTGTTAAAACAAGATTCTAGAGAAAGTAGCCGTCAAGAGCTAGAGAAGCTTCTGCAAGAGATAGACAAACTTGGTGCAAACCTAGCAGAGGATCTATCACTTAAGACACTAAAGGAATATCGCAAATCTATCAAACAGTTTGTGTATTTTGCATTAAGAGGTTCCTCAGAGGTAGAAGACCAATCTGGTATTGATATATATGGATCTGCAAGGTCTTATAAGATAATTAAACAGGTAGATGATTCATTAGAACAGCTTGCGCAGGTAATGTTAAAAAAACATGAAGCGCAGATTGAGATTGTTGCACGTGTAAGTGAAATCCGTGGTTTACTAATTGATTTAGTCGGTTAATGTGAGGCTGCTAGGCAGCCTCATTTCCTTAAATTGAACAACTAAAAACAGATAAAGAGGGTATTTCCTGTGTTTGAACGAGTTATAGGACAAGAAAATGCTAAAAAGATTCTTGAGACCTCAATCAAAAATGATAGCATTTGCCATGCATACCTTTTTTCTGGACCAAAGGGTGTAGGTAAAACTACGATGGCAACAGAACTTGCAATGGTGTTAAATTGCGAGAACAAAACAGGTTGCGGCACTTGCAGTAGTTGCAGAAGAATTAGCCAAGGGATATTTGCCGATGTAAAGATGATCTTGCCAGACGGACCATCAATCAAAATTAATGAGATTCGTAAGCTGTCTAACTTTATTTTTATGAGTAGCTATGAAGGCAAATTCAAGGTCGGTATCATCCAAGACGCAGAGAAAATGCGTGAAGAAGCAGCTAATAGTCTTCTAAAAACCTTAGAAGAACCACCTAAAAATTCAATAATCATTTTAACCGCTCAAAATCAATATGCGGTATTACCGACTATTTTGTCGAGAGTCCAAAAAATTAATTTCCATCATTTAGCAGCTAGAGATATTATTGACTATTTGGTAGAACATAAAGAAGCAACCAAAGAGGAAGCAACAAAGATTGCTGATTATTGTGGTGGTTCTCTTGGTAAAGCAATTGAGTTACAAAGTTCTGAAGACATAAAAGTTCTTTTTAGCATGGCAACTAAGGTTATTGATGGACTATGTACATTTCCTGCCCATCAGCTTCTTGAGATTGCAAGTACAGTTGGTAGAGAAAGGAAGCAAGCAGCAAGGTTTTTAGAACTTTTATCCGATACGCTTAGGCTTAAGAGTCTCAAGCAGGAATTTAGCATGGTTTTCGGGAAACAGTACTCGATAAATCAAATCGCCTCGATATTAGACTACATTGAGGAGCTAAAACTCTACATTGCAGGCTATGGAAACTCTCAATTGGCGATGGAAGGATTATTTATCAGAATTTGCCGTTTATAGGAGAGGTTTAGATATATGGTTAAAGTTGTAGGAGTCAGATTTCGAGAAACTGGAAAGGTATATTACTTTGCTCCAGGTGATTTAGAGATAATAGATAATGATGCTGTTATTGTAGAGACCGCAAGAGGTGTGGAATACGGTGACGTTGTTCTAGGCATTAAAGAGGTTGATGAAAGCGAGACTGTTCAGCCCCTAAAGGAAGTACTGCGCAAAGCCACTCCAGAAGACAAGGTGGTAGTAGAAGAGAATCGTCAAAAAGAAAAGGAAGCTTTTGAAATCTGTTTAGAAAAGATTGCAAAACATCAGCTTCCTATGAAACTTATCGACGTAGAATATACTTTTGATCGCAAGAAGGTGATCTTTTATTATACTGCGCCTGGTAGAGTAGACTTTAGGGAATTAGTAAAAGATTTAGCTGCAGTTTTTAGAACAAGAATTGAACTCAGACAGATTGGTGTACGTGATGAAGCTAAAATGATTGGTGGTTTAGGGCCTTGCGGCAGAGGCCTTTGCTGTGCAACCTTTTTAGATGATTTTGCACCAGTGTCGATTAAAATGGCAAAAAAACAAAATCTGTCACTAAACCCAAGTAAAATCTCGGGTGTTTGTGGTAGATTAATGTGTTGTTTGAGATATGAATACGAAGTATACGAGCAAGGCGAATTAGGTCAGAATAGCCTGAGCTTTCGTATGGACGATATAGGAGACGATGACGGCGAATTGGTCCTAGATGATGAAGAATATGACAATACAAGTAAAGACAGTAAAAATAATAACCGCAGAAAAAAACACCATCCAAAGAAGAAAACGCATGTTAAGGCTGACAAAGCTAAATAGGTATTTTTAAAAAGAGAAATTGAATGGTTAGGTGGTTAGCTTGAAATATCCTGTACTTGTCGAAACCATTGAACCCAAAACCCTATATGTTGTAGCTACCCCTATCGGTAATCTAGGTGATATTTCGCTAAGAGCTCTTTATATCTTAGATAATGTCGATCTAATCTTGTGTGAAGATACAAGGCGAACTTTGGCTTTGTGTAAATACTATGAGATAGATAAACCACTTCTTAGTTTTCACAGCCACTCCTCAGACAATAAGTATAGTCAGATTAAAGAGTTATTAGAAACTAAGACTTTGGCTTTAGTAAGTGATGCAGGAACGCCCTGTATATCAGATCCTGGGGCAAAGCTTGTTCTAGATCTAATTGAAGCAGGGTTTAATATTAGGCCTATTCCTGGACCTTCTGCTTTGATCACAGCTTTGTCTGCTTCAGGACTTGATACTAGAGAATTTACCTTTAGAGGCTTTTTAGGGAAAAAGGGACTTAAGGCAAAAGTCAAAACGATCATGGACTTAGAGGAATTACAGGTAGTCTATGAATCCCCAAACAGGCTTTTAGAGCTTCTTCATATAATAAAAGAGGTGGATTCTCAAAGGCAGGTCGTAGTAACAAGAGAGCTCACTAAACTTTATGAAGAGTTTTTTAGAGGCAGTGCAAACGAATGTTTTAATTATTTTAGTAGCAAAGAGGTAAAAGGTGAAATAACGCTGATTATCTCAGGAAAAGAAAACAACGCAGATTATTTGGAAGAGGAAATAGCCACACTACTTGAAGATGCTCTAAAAAATGGTGAAAGTCT
>Ga0172377_10007200_pt1 | contig 11439 bp, 22 predicted proteins | sample Pumphouse3metaG_FD_119749 | JGI IMG/M metagenome (GOLD analysis project Ga0172377, IMG submission 119749) | Leachate microbial communities from a municipal landfill in Southern Ontario, Canada - Pumphouse #3 metaG | ecosystem: Engineered > Solid waste > Landfill > Unclassified | place: Canada... | reverse complement strand
GCACTACACCGCCCCCTTTGCCTTCATATCCGCATAGGTAACTCCAACCGCAATAGCACTCCATACATCTTTTGACACCCCGTAAAACCAACCCGGATTTTTCTTGATGCCCACTGGCCCGAACCTGTCAATCAGCGCTTGCCTGATATTACCGTCCTTGGCTTTCATGCTATGGCAGAGATTCATCTTTACGTCTTTGCGGTAAACCTTAGTTTTTTGCCCATTAAACGCTTCCCAAAACCTGCCAATCCAAAAAACCGTTTCAAAGACACTCTCTCCAACCGGCATACCGTAGGACGCAACCATTTCTATTGCCAACTCAGCATCCTCGCAATCTCCCAAATCTTTGCAAACTCCCAATGCCACCACATTTTGGACTATTCCAAACTCTACTGGCTTCAACCGCTCGCCCAATACCGCATACGCCGATTTCTCATTGCCTGGGTCAATCGCCAGTATCACTCCCGCCACCCCTTCCCTTTGGAGGGTTCTGTGCGGTTGTTCATTTTTGGATACCCCTTTCAATTTCACTTATTGCTTCACACCTTTGCCCCCAATCCTTTTGCCATAAACAAAAACCAATTTTCAACATTAGGGATAGGCTCTAAAGTGATTACGGTATGATCATCCGCCTCTACATCTTCCGTCCACTTTCCCCATCCATTCATAGAAGTCAAAACCCTTGCCTCTGTAACCAGCATGACGGTATCTATTTTCTTAACAATTTTGCTCTCCGTATATGTCGGAGGCACAATATTCAATGCCTCGTATATTACTTCCTGAATCCTGTTTTCAATTTCTTTAAAGCCAATTAAATAGGGCTTGAGTGGCTTAACAATATCACCTACATACGCCTCGGCCGCATCATGCAAAAGCGATAGCAACTGCAACCTGCGTCCGTATCCTTTTCGTTCCGCTAATTCTGCACAATTTATAGAGTGTTGGGCGACGCTGTAAAAATGTTTTGATTGCCCGTTAAATCTACACATATTGCTTAGACCGTGCCCTATATCCTCAATGCAGATATCTTCCGCCCTCGGATCTAAGTGCCAAAACCTTTTGCCTGTATACGTTTCAAACCAATCCCCTATTCTCTCTTTTGCCATATCTCACGGTCCTCCAATAAGCTTAATTGCCCTGGCAACGGCCACAAATCTTTGTTCTTTTCTGTGCAAAGTATCGGAGAAGAATATTTTTCAGGCGTATCCTGCTTGTTGGATTTTTTAACGCTCTCCGTCACCTTAGTTCTCCTTTCATTATGCAATTTATATATTCCCGTTTTGCAAGTTTTTAAAGTAAAAAATAGCTTTGTTAGTTCCTGGCCAAATTTTTAAACGTCAGGGATTGAGGAATAAATAATAATTTACACTTGCCCACAGGTCCATCCCTGTTTTTGGCAACTCCAAGCTCACATACTCCTTTCTTTTCAGTATCAGGGTTGTAGTACTCATCGCGGTATATAAAGACCACTACATCCGCGTTTGCTTCTACACCTCCTGATTCATAAAGATCTGACAGCATAGGTCTTTTATCAGACCTGTTTTCTACACTTCTAGATAATTGGGACAACGCAATCACAGTTAGATTAAACTTTTTAGCAATTTGAGCCATCTGACGAGTATAATATCCTACCTCCGTATTTCTATTTTCAAATTTCCTATCATCATCGACAAGTTGTAAATAGTCAACCACAACTAGCTCTGTCGGCCCTCTTAATGCTTGCTTGGCTAAAGTACTTCGCATTTCCATAGTGCTATATATATCGTCTAAAATTAAAATTGGCATATTGATTATTCTTTGCCCTGCTTCCATAAACTTGAGGTATTCATCCGGTTCAAGCAGGCGGTTCTTCGCTTTAAAAGCATCGACCCCGGACTCTATTACCATGAGCCTATCCATCAGCTTTTCTTTGCTTGTTTCCAGAGAAAAAAATATTACCTGCTTGCCCTTGCGTGCAACATTAAGAGCTATATTGAGTGCCAAACTCGTTTTACCCATAGACGGCCTTCCAGCAATTACTATATTCGACGTAAGCTCTAAACCTGAAATAATATCATCTAAATCGTAATAACCCGTAGAATTAATTCTCCTATTACCATCTTGCCATTTATCGTATTCATCTAGCCTTGCCAAAACCAATTCTTCCGTAGTAACAACGGCTTTTTCTTGAACAATAGCATAAGTATCAGAAATACTTTTTTTGAGATAAGTAAACATATCTGTTGTCGTTTTGTACTTTTCAATATTAAGTGGGTCAAAAGATGCTAAAGCGATTTTAAGCTTACGCCTAGCGTAATTATCTCTTACGTTTTTTGCATAATCTTCTATATGGGCAGAAGTTGGGGTTTGCGATACTATTTCTCCCAATAAATAAGCATTTTCTTTATCGGGAAGGGCATCATAAACAGTAGAAATGTCTATAGCTCTTTCGTTTTCGCTCATTCGCAAGATAACTTCATAAACCTGCCCATAAAATAATTCCTGAAAATAATCGGGCGATTTGACATATTGCCTTGCTATTTCCAAGCAATCAGGATCTATTAAAATAGAACCAATAAATGCTTTTTCCGATTTCAATACCATCATTCCTTATCCCAAAATGTTTTAACTTTTTTCTCTTCCCGCTTCGGCTTTAACTGCAAATAAAGCCTGTCAAATTGTTTTCTTAAAGTGCCGGGGCTTAGTATATTTTTATACCAAAAATCATCATTTTGGCTAAACTCCATAACCTTGTTTATATCGTCAACCGTTCTTTTATCTATCCTGAGCATCTTATCAAAAACCGAAGCCCAATTTTGCAGATTATCCGGCACCTTGGCATTGGGATTATTGTCAACAATAAGGAGTTTAAGTTTATTAGCAAGAGAATATTCCAAAGAGTCTTCATCAAATGCTTTACTATTTTCTTTTGGTTTATTTTTACCGTCATTGCGCTTACTGCTTGCCGTCGCTGTGTCTTCATTAATGCCAAAATCACCATCAATTAATAAATAATCAGGGTTTATCTCCACGCCCCTGCGCCGCCTGACTATTTCTCGATACCTTTTCTGTATCCCAAGAGAAGTTAAGATGCCATATTGTTCATACAAGCCTCTATGGAATATTTTCCTTTCCAAGCACTCTTCCACCACTTCTTCCACGAGATCCCTATCTGCCTTTATTTCATCTGCAAAAAGAACACACGTATCTTCGTCCCAATCGGCATAATAACCAAGCGAATAAATATATTGATAGAGTTTGATAGTGATTGCGAAACCCGCCAAACCATGCTTCATTTCAATAAACTTAAATTTTTTGCACAAATAAACATCAAGAGGAAAATAATCTACTCCTTGTTTACTTGGTCTCGCCATCCAATCACCTGCTTAGAGCCCATTTCTTTTAAGTTACCAGCGCATTCAGCACATATTTCTTTGCCAAACAAAACAATATTGTCATGTGAAACAGTGCCACAAAAAACACAGCTATGAGAGTACTTTCGCAAAACGATATGGTTTTCTTCTATAAATATCTCTAACAGTGTGTTTTCGTCCCAACCTAGCAATATTCTTATCTCTTTAGGAATAACCAAACTGCCAAATTTGCCAATTTTTCTCACTATGCCCGTTGCCTTCGTTGTTCCCGCCTCCTTTTTCCTAATATCCCTGATTATGCGCCACGCGGTTCTCCTTTATATTTGAGCTTGGTTGCTTCGCCGCCGCGAATATGCTTAACGCTGTTGTTAAAATCAAGCACTGATCTAGCGATTGAATAAATTCTCGGACTTAATTCCGGTAATCTTTTCGTCAAATCCAAATGAATAGTACTTTTGGATACTCCAAACTCCTTGGCCGTCTGCCTGACGGTTGCGCCAGTTTCCACAACGTAATTCCCAACCGCAATAACCCTAGATTCGACAAAACTCGAACGCATAAAAATCACTCCTTATTGTTAAGTTTAAATCCATGAGCAATAAGCAACTTGACAGCATCATCATGCCTGAAACCCCTGCAACGTAACTCCTCGTAATACAGTGAATTTAACTTTGCTAAAAAAACTACTACTTCAATATAGTGCCTTTCATTTTCTTTCAACATTTTAATTTCTTGATAAATATCTCCCACAATCAGCCATCTCCCTCAATAAAAATTAAGAAGGGCCAGGACATAAATTGTCCCGGCCCTATTCGGGTAGCTATATTCCTTCGCCTTGTTCTACACCGCCTTGCTCTACAGCACCGTCCGGTGCCCCTTCTTCGCCAATCATTGCATTTTCTTCAAGTGCATCAATTACCTTATCCGCTTCTTCGGAAGTTAACTTAGTAACGCTTTCCACAGTCCTGTTGCACTCCGATTCCATAATAAGCAACATATCTTCTTTGGTTAGACCAAGTCTGCCGTAAAGATCGCTAATTCTTTGTGCTTGCGCCCTAGACAACGGCTTTTGCGCGCCATCTGTTGCCCCGCCACTTTTGTCATTATTCAGATCTTCATCGTTCGTTATAATACGAGAATCTGGTATTGAATCCGCTTCCGTTTCATCTAGCCAACCAAGCCCTGCCAAAGATAAAGTTACCCTGCGCTTGGCTTTCGTTTCAGCCTTCATCAAAGCATTTGCCAAATGATCTCCACGTAAATTTGCAACATTCACAGCACCAATGCTTTCATCATACCTGCCTTCCCTATTTGTGCCCTGAGCGGTAACAACATATATATCACCTAGAGGCTCGCGACTAGTAATTTTTACTGAAATGCTATGAATTTTACGAAGTTGATCAGTGCAATCCCTTTTTGCATATAAAGTTAATTTGTTGTTCAGCACAATATAATCAAACGGTCTGGTAAAAGGATTAAGCCCTAAAGAATCGCAAACTTTATTGTAATACATAAGACGTTCTTGCGGTGTAAGCTTACTTAAATCTCCTTGAATAAGGACTTTCTCTAAAACAGTTGCATCAATACTGCCCCTGTTTGCCAAATCGGTTGTCATTCTTAGACCTCCCCTGTTCCTTTATAATTCCGACACCTCGACATGGGCATCACTTACATTACACCGCTTTTTTAAGTTTATGAATTTCCAGCAGGTTTCTAAATACCCTAAAAGCATTGCTCAGTTCGGGCCAGTAATGATAAGCAAAAGAGCCGTCCTCTTTGCCGAGGCGCAAAAGATAATAAGCTCTAATAGGATCATGCGGAAAATTATAATTGTACAATTCTCCATAAGCTGCAAGCTGTATTTTATGATCAGGATAGACATCTCCGCTTGTCTTTAAATCTATAATGCAGGTTTCATTTTTAATTGCAGCAATATCAATTGTACCGCCATAGCCAAGCTTGTCATGTACTAAACTGAGTTCGCTCCTGAGAAGAGTAAAATTAACGGTTCTAGCCCATTCCAACCAAGCCAGATAAGCATTCTCTGCTCTTCCAACCATATCGTCCGTTATACCCTTTAAATTTACAAGATCCCTCCAGTCCTTACCCTTCAATTCCCCTTCTACCATAGCATGGGCTATAGTCCCTGTATCCGCAGCTTTTTGGCTTGTGTCTCTAAAGTTACGACCATTTATTCCCTCGTTCCACGCCCAATACATCAGCGGGCTTTTATTCCAACCCAGGTTCCCTCCGATAACAGTAGTAACGCCCGGCACTCTTTCGCCTTCACTGTTTTTGTACGGTTGCGTTGGCATTTCTTGCCTCCTTAATTTTTGCTTTAATCTTCTTACTTGCCTTATTAAACTCCTCACCAAACACCATGCTCCACAAAAGACCAAACAGGGCAAACATAAGAGGTTGCAATTGTTCCAAAGGTTCAGCTCCGAGGCATACCGCACATGCAAAGTTACCGCTCTTAACCTTTACAACGTCGCCGTCCCTTTCTATTTGCTTACCCTGTGCTCTTGCTATCTCTATTAACCTATCAGGATTCTTTTTCGATAACTGAAAACAAAGTTCAACCAACAAACCTTCCAGCTTGCCTTCGAATAAACTCCCAATATCGCCCCTAAATTCAGGCATTGAAACACCCCCGGTTTTTTATTACTGCTTGACAAGCGGGCAGAAACAGGTTAAAATAATAAGTGGTAACGCTTCTTTATTTTTAACATAAGCCTGCTGTTAAGCGGGTTTATTTTTTAGTAAAAAGACGATCACTCCTTTCATAACGTTCTTTACCGCTTTATTCGTTGTGCGTAACCAAACCTGTATCGCCACATCGTACACCTCTTGCCAACTCATCCCAAACTTTTCAGCTCCTCCATGTTTTGCTTATAAATTTCCACCAAAAGCGCACAAATAGCATCCACCTGCTCCCCCGTAAGCCTTCTTTTTTCGTAACGCTTGTAAATTGCGTTGCCCTTCCTGTCATATACTGCCTCCACAGGAATAACTGCCTCCACAAATACACCTCCCTAAATGTAATTATATTTAGTTGCGCTTCGTAAGTTTAGAACGCAAAAAAATATCGCAAAGATCTTTAAATGGTATTTCTAAAGCCTCAGCTAGCTTGCGAATAGTACCTAAATCAGGCGTCCTTTTATTACGCTCATAATTGCATATAGTAGAACCATACTTAACCCCTATTGTATCTGCCAACTGTTGTTGAGTTAAATTTCGCGATTCCCTTATTTTTTTCAATGTATTGCCTTGTTGCTTTCCTTTAAATATATTTTTAATAAAGCCCTGTGTTTTCTGCACAGCATCCGACCTCCTGCCTTTAATATACACCCAAAATTTCATTTTGTCAACATCCAATTATTCAAATTGAAACACTATTTTCCCTCATTTTCGCCCGGGCTTGACCACCCTGGAAAAATGATGTATAATATTTCATAATGAAAAGGGGGTGTTGACATTGATTGCCACCAACAAAAAGAACGCCAAATTCAGATTGGCCGAATTGCGCCACGAGAGGGAACTAACCCAAAAAGAACTTGCCAATATTATCGGGATTGATCCAAGCACCATTGCCAACTACGAAGTCGGATCACGTTCGCCCGACTACTTCACATTAGTTAAAATAGCCGATTATTTTGGGGTTAGCACAGACTACATTTTGGGCAGGACAGACAATCCCCACACTGACACAATTAAATTGGCAGTTAAAAGCCTGCCTCCCAGAATCCAAAACATACTACTCCATGATGCCGAAAGCGCTTTGCCTTTTTTAGAATTTGCAGCAGACTGCCTCGAATCCAATATATCTCTCGAAACATTGAAAGATTTATTTAAAAATATCTTTACTATTATCGACAAATTGAAGGAAATCAAGTAAAAATATAGAATATAATGATTAAAACAAATTTTGACCTCCAACGATAATAGCAAACTTACCGCGAGGCAAGGACGCAAAGCTGAGGGTCGCACAAGAGAGAGATAGCCTAGTCACCGAAAGGAGTGTTTATTTTGCTTTTCATAGTTATCATGGACGAGCCGAAGTGGTTTACCTCTTTGGCTCATAAAAACAATTTATTTATTGGAAGAGGGCTAAACAACAACGATAAGTTGGAGGTTATTGGCAAATGGTTAGAGCAGTTGGATATGCTAGATACTCAACTGACAGGCAGCGAGAAGAATCGGTAGAAGCTCAACTCAAATATATCAGGGATTATGCTGAAACCAAAAACATTGCTATTATTGGAGAGTATGTTGATCGCGGCATAAGTGGTCGCAGAGCGGATGAACGGGAATCTTTTATGCAAATGATAAAAGATTCAAGGAACGGAAATTTTGAGCTTGTACTTGTACATAAAAGCAATAGATTCGCCCGTAACAGAGAAGAATCTGCTTTATACAAGCACAAGCTCAAAAAAAACGGTGTCCAAGTTATCGCTGTGGCTCAAGATTTCGGTGAAGGTCCGCATACAGTTATCATGGAAGCGTTAATGGAAGGGCTTGATGAATTCTATTCGCTGGAGCTTGCCAATGAAACAATGAAGGGACTAATTGCTAATGCCGAAAAATGCAAATATAACGGCGGCAGAGTATTATACGGCTATAAAGTAAACGATAAAAGCGAATACGAACTTGAGCCGCAAGAAGCCAAAGTAGTCAAAAAAATATATGACATGTTTATAGACGGCTACTCTTACAACTATATTCTCAGCTACCTAAACGAACATGGAATAAAGACCAAAGCTGGAAAAAATTTTAGCAAAAGTTCAATATATGAAATGCTCAGAAATGAAAAATATACCGGAGTATACATTTTTAACAAAACACCCAGGAGACTCTCTACGGGGCAGCGCAACAACAGAATCAAAAACCCCGACAGCAAGATAATAAAGGTTCCCGGCGGCATACCGCAAATTATCACTAAAGAAAAATGGCTTACCGTCCAAGAATCTCTAGATAAAAACAAGAGAAAAACCAATCCCAAAAATCGTAAATTCTTATTAACCGGATTTATAAAATGTGGTATATGCGGTTACGCTTACACAGGAAATACAATAACAACGAGGGGTAAAAAAAGAGGTTATTATTCCTGTAACAGCAGAAAAAACAACCTCACATGCCATAATAAAAACGTAAACCAAGAAATAATTGAACACAAAGTACAGGAACAAATTACGGAAATTGTCAATCTCCTGGATGCGGAATCAATTTTAGCAGAAGTAAATAACTTCTATGCACGGCAGGACAAAGAATCCTGTACGGAAAAGCAAAGACTTGAATCGGAAGTACATAAGCTTAATGGCAGAATAGACAATCTGTTAACACTGGTCGAAGAAGGCGATATCAGCAACGCTATAAAAAGCAGATTAAAAGAAAATATAAAACTAAAAGATCGAATTGAAACTACCTTGCGTCAGATAAGCGTAAAACAAAAACCCATCAACTCTGATCAACTGCAGCAGGTTATCAAAAACCTCCTTCCAAAAGACAAGACTTTTGAACAAAAAAGAGCCATATTCCAAAAAATTGGGCTAAGAGTAATCGTTTATCCAGACAATGTAAAAATTGTCTTGGGAGCAGAAAATGAGGAGGACGATTGTTTGTCTAAAGTCCATGTCGCTTCCCCGACACCAACTTTAGACAAACTAATTATAGAATTAATCTTTAAAAATAAGTAAAAGCCCCCCATAATTGGGAGGCTCCATATTTATTGTTATTTTTTAACTGCTTTAGCGTCCACATAGCTTTCTCCTAGTATGAAAGCTACAACCGGAAGTGTAATTGCAACGATCATTTCTGGGTCTAGTTCAAGCCCAAAATTATCTGCCAAAATTACTGTTATTACCGTTGCCACAGCCAACCAGAATTTCCGACTTAAAAGCCAGTGCTTTCTTTCTTCCATTTAACTCACTCCTTTTTCTCTCTTTTAATCTTAGCCAACATCCATAATTCTCCGGTTGTAAAGGCAAACCAGCAACCAACCAGTACAGTCGGTTCAGTATAAGTTTTCAAAAATACATATAGAACAGCCACGGTAAAAAATACATTAAGCATAATTACCAAGGCAACGATAGCTTTGGAGAACTTCATTTTCTATACACCAACTTTTTCAAAACTACAGCAAATTCTTCCCTAGTCAACGGATCTTTCGGCCTGTTACCGTCCAAATACCCTTCTCTTTTCGCCCACTCCCAAGCGGCCAGGGCCCATGAGCTGGGTCTATTCTTATCTTCATCAGCCATATTTACACCTCCCGCCACTAGTTTCTTTTGAACGTCCTGCTTAAATTTATCCCAACCGGCCCAGTTGCTTGCAGACATAATTCGAGGGCAATTCTTTTTACTCCAGTCATAATGTCGCCTTAATTTATCAACTCCCCATTTCCGTTCTTTTAACATTTTTGCTACAAGCATCACAGCGTTTTCCAATGTCTTTTGCCGATTTCCGGACTCGCAAATTTCAATAGCTATGCTTTTCCTGTTACCAGTACCGCTTCCACCGTCTCCCGCGTGCCACGCAACTTCATTTAGAGGAATCATTTCAATGGCTTCTTTTTCATCTACGCAAATATGCCAAGACGCTGTCCGTTTGTTTGATGGATTTTCTACCCACGCCCTTTCGTTCCTTGCCGATGAACTCTCATTTGCAGTAGAATGGATTGTAATAAATTCCGGGACCATAGATATGCTGGGCCTACGATTATATGGAACAGTTTTAGGAATATGATCGATAGTATACTTTAGTTTCATATCACAACACCCCCTAACACTTGTGCAAGCCAATATCCGAATGTTATTAATCCTATAACCCACACACTATATTTTCTAATGAACTCCCACCAATTTTTCTTCCATTCGCTAATACTATCTACCCCCGCCTCCCTGTACTCCAAGGCAGTAATCCTTTTTTCATGTTTATCGATCTTCTCGACTAAGCCATTGTATTTCTTCACGGACTGGCGAGTAAGTAGCAACTCGCTGGCAAGGGCCATTCTCTCTTCCTTTTCCTGTTGCATCATTTTGATTCTGTCTTCTTTTTCTTTTTGCATCATTAAAACGACTTCTTTTGTCGAAAAACCTTCTTCTCCTGGCATTTATCAATCCTCCCTGATATAATACTTTTAAAATTTTGATAGATCGGGTATAATATAAAAAACCCCTTGGAAGGAGTTGGCTAAAATGAGAAAGTTTGTTGTTGGTTTAGTGATAGGTTTTTTACTTGCTACTGCTGTAGGAGTAACAGCTTCGCCAAATATAAGCCTTATTGTAAACGGCAATAAAATTGAAACGGATGTGCCGCCACAGTTGATTGACGGCAGGGTTATGGTGCCAGCCAGGTTTGTTGTGGAACCTCTTGGTGCTACTGTGGAGTGGGATGACACGAACATGAACGTAATCATTACAAGTAACGATAAGCCGCCAGTTCAAACAAAACCTCAAGTAGATGGCTGGATATTACATACGAATAATATTCTAAATAAAACGAGAGCGCTAATATTGAATATCCAAAAAATCAATCAAGATGATTTTAGAGCTATGACGGATTTTATGAAGCAATTTAATCCGATTATTCAGGAAGTAGAATCATATATACCGCCTACTGACAAAAAAGATGCTTATGATTTATTAGAAAAATATGTGGACGCGGTTTACAGGCAATATTCTTCGCTAACAGACGCTTCTATGGCAAAACACTTCCAAGATCCAATTACCTATGTTTCTATGATAGAGAGGGCAGATCATTATAAAGTTATAGCTGAGTCTATGATAAATGGGTTTTTGTCGCAAAGGTAGCTATAGATAAGTTATTGTACCACCTGTAATTGGAATAAGTATTTTATAAACCAATTTTACGTCTTTAATAAAATGTGGATAACCATTATTAATCGGGCCAAATACGCTTCCTGCAATATGCACTTGTTGATTTGTTTCATCCCAATTTACCCTAAGTTTAAGTAAATCCTGTGCAATTACCCTAACGGGTAAATAAATTTTGCTGTCTATATTTTTAATATGCTGGGTGACATCATACCCGCCGAACATAAGTGTTTCATTATCAAAATAGGTTT
>Ga0172377_10007199_pt1 | contig 11439 bp, 21 predicted proteins | sample Pumphouse3metaG_FD_119749 | JGI IMG/M metagenome (GOLD analysis project Ga0172377, IMG submission 119749) | Leachate microbial communities from a municipal landfill in Southern Ontario, Canada - Pumphouse #3 metaG | ecosystem: Engineered > Solid waste > Landfill > Unclassified | place: Canada... | reverse complement strand
CGGATTTGCTTTATATGGAACGCCACTTGAATCAACAACTTATAAATTAGCTAAGTGCTTAAAAAAACGATTCGGGATTATTCCTAATGTGACAGACCATGATTACGTTACAAACTCATATCATGTCAACGTCAGAGAAGATATTAGCGCTGAAGATAAATTAAAATTTGAATCTCAGTTTCAAGCTATCTCTTCCGGAGGATTCATTTCTTATATTGAAACATGTAATTTGTCAGATAATATTCCAGCTGTCATGGATATTATTAAATACATGTATGAAAATATCAAATACGCTGAAATGAATGGTAAATTTGACTATTGTCAAGAGTGTGGATTCAGCGGTGAAATCCTATTAGATGAAGATAATGAATGGTATTGTCCGGAATGTGGCAATCGAGACCATGCGAAGTTGAATGTAGCTCGACGAACTTGCGGTTATATCGGAGATAACTTTTGGAATGATGGCCGTACTGAAGAAATCAGTGACCGAATCGTTCATGTCGATAACAAAGAAATGATTATTTAAGAAAGAGGGTAATTGTTATTAATATCGCACAAATCAGAAAAGAAGACATTGCAAATGGTCCCGGCATCCGAGTCAGTATGCATGTCCAAGGCTGTACCAGGCATTGTAAAGATTGTTTTAATCAGGATACATGGGATTTTGATGGAGGCAAACCTTTTACAAATGAATTAAAACAACGGTTCTTGGATTTAGGAATTCCGAAAAAGATAGTCGGATTTTCGATACTAGGTGGTGAACCATTACAACAAGGGAGAGAAATGTTTGACTTATTATCTGATATTCGCAAGACTTATGATAATAAGACAATCTGGATGTGGACTGGTTATAAATACGAAGATTTGTCACTTGAACAGCTGGAGATAATTAGCCAGTTGGATGTTCTTATCGATGGAGAGTTTGTAAGTGATTTAAAGAGCCCTAATCGACTCTTTATGGGCTCACACAACCAAAGAGTCATTGACGTCAAAAAAACGCTTGAAACAGGTGCTGTGACGATTTTTAAGTTTAAGTAAAATACAAGGTGGTGTGAAAAGTTTATTATTCACACCACCTCAATAGTAAAGGGGTAACATGTTAAAGTTAGCAAATAACTATAAAGACGAAATAGCAGAATTAATGAAAGAAACATGGTATGATGATAAGTATAAATTTTATCATTATTCAAATTACCGAAGAGAATTCACGCTTCCAGAAGGTGACTGGGATGGCCGACATTTTGTTTCGGTCGATAGTAACGATAACTTAATCGGCTATATTTGTTACGAAGTATGCAGGCCCAGTGATATTGTCGATGGATTCGGTGCAATTAACTTTACGAACAATAAAACAACATTTGGGAAAGACCTTGCTCAAATAATCGACGATATCTTTTGTAAGTTCAATCATAACAAAATAGAATTCAACGTAGTCGTCGGTAATCCGATTGAAAGAAGTTATGACCGAATGGTTGAAAAATATGGTGGCAGAATCGTTGGTATCCGACAACAACATACAGTTTTAATTGATAACATCCGTTATGATGATAAAATTTACGAAATACTAAGAGAAGATTATCTTAAAGCAAAAGAACAAATAGCGCTTAATAAAAGCAAATCAATGGAGGATTAAAGAATGGCAAATGGAATGATTCAAATGCTGTATGAATCAGCTAAATCGGATAGTAATGTAGATAGTAACGGGATTCCTAAATTTGATGAGGCAAAACTAAGGCGTAATTTAGAAGCAAACAAAAAACTAGGTGCTCGAAATAAAGATGTCTTTGCCAATGGTGAGAAAAGATTTAAGACTTGCCCAAGATACAACCCTTGTCCTATTTGTGATAAGTGCTCGAATAAGGCCAGTCATTTATATGTCTCGTGTCAGGAATGCAAGATTCCAATTTGCACCCACACCTATGAAGATAAAAACCGAATGATTAAGCGCAGCAACTTTTCAATACCTGTATCTGAAGAAGTTATGGCTGGCATTAAAGAATTAGCTCAGGCTGTAACAAATGAAAATAGAGACTGAACGACTTGCTGACACAAAGGGTGAAAAAGAAGTCAATAAGTTCTTAAGTGACTTCTTTTATAGTCGGATAGGTGTGCTATATGAAATAGTTACTGACAAAAATCAGCAAATTAAAGGAACAGACACAAAAATAAGTTTTAATAATAAAACTATTTCAATCGATGAAAAGTGTCAATTAGACAGTTTAAATCAAAAGATTTCCACCCAATGTCTTGAACTTGGCTCGTTTATGAAAGATAATCGTTATCGTAATGGTTGGATTATCAGAGAGAATGATACTGAGTATTACTTATTTACATGGATACCGATATGTAAAACTAATAGCAAATATAACCTTACTTGTGATTCTATTCAGGTAATGAATGCCATGTTAGTTTCTAAGAAAAAACTAGAACAGCATTTAAAAGATTCTTTTGGTGCTGATAAAACAAGTTTACATTTACAGGCTGTACGAATGCTTTGCGGTGAACGTCATGAACAAAAGGTCAACAAAAAAGGGAAACGGGTTAATTATTTATATTTCGAAGATACTGATGGAAATCAGATTCAAAAACAACAAGCTCGCATTACGATGTCTATTGATATAAAGGAAAAGCCGATTAATCTAGTTGTTTTTTTAGAGGAATATGAGAAAATATATGAAGACCATTTTATCATTACCAGAGATTCTATTTACAGTAACAAAAGGGAGGAATTTATATGGCAAACTCAGAAGAATTAGCGCGACACGTTGCTTCGATTACAGATAATTTAATTGCAAAAGAAAAAGAAAAAGGCAAGGATTATTTAGCGCCGCCACCACCAAAAAAAGGTGAAGTCATTATTTGTCAACAATGTGGACAGCCGATGCTGCCAAAAGATTTCAGTAAAGACCCAAAGATTCGAAAACACGAATTTAAATGGCACATTCATCATGCCTGTGAGCAAAATATTTGGGACCTTGTTGACCGACAAACTCCAGGATTAGTTGCCGAAAGAAAAGATGGCGTTCCAAGTATGCAAAAACCAATGACATTGGGAAAACCGAAAAATGCAAAAACTAACGATTAAAGAGGTTATTGATTTTTGTTGGTGTCCTAAATATTATGAATTAAAGCATGACAATCCCAATGAAGCAAACTTTAAAGAACTCTACGATAAGAAACTGCATCAATGTTTTTATGCTTATCTCCGGGCTTTACAAAATAATACATTAAAAAATAGCATTGAGTTTATCAAGTATCGATGGGGTGTTGAATGGGTAAAACAAAAAACAAACTCTGAAATTATCTGCACTCCCTCTGCTTTTAAACGAGATACCTATGATTCTAAACGAAAAGCTGGCATTGATGCCATTATTGTTTTTGATGATATGATGAAAACATCACAATGTCCGATTTTGATTAATAAAGAGTATTCGATTCAAATCACAAAAGACATTATTCTTACAGGAGTCTGGGAGTATATCCGGGAAGTTACGATTGATGACAAAAAACGTTTCCAGATTCTCAAAGTAAGAACTGAAAATAACCGATTCCAAGTAGATAGTCAGATGCGACATGATTTAGAATTGACCGCAGCGGCTTTCGCTTTTAAAGATATGTTTACCGTTCAAGATTTTGACCTTGTCTATATTGATATTTACAAAAAAAGAATGTCACCATCCTTGAGAGAAGCAAAAGATTTTGCATTACTTAAACAAACAGTTATCAGTGTTGCTTATTGTATTAAAAATAACATTAAGTGTATTTCTCCTGATAAAAAATGTTTTCATTGTGAATATAGAGATATTTGTGCATCAAAACTTTGAAAGGGAAAAGAAAATGGAAAATAAAAAAGATAGAATTGCTGAAATTAATGTTGATATCTTAATTGAAAAAAGTCAATTGAGTGTAAAAAATATTGAGAATCAATGTATAATCGTTACAGCTCAATTAGAGAATGGATTCGTTATTACCGAAACACATTCGTTCATTGACAAAGATAACTTTAATATCGGTATCGGTGTTGAGAAATGTATCGATAAAATAAAAAATAAACTATGGGAATTAGAAGCTTATCGGCTGCAATGTATATTATAAAATAGGAGGAAGGTCAAATGAGTATGAAATTACGAATCGATGGCAACAGTACAATTGAAATTAAAGATGATAATACGACAATTGTTTCATCTGATATGAAAAAACTTATTGAAGATAAATTCGAACAACCGGATAATAAGCCGGATAGTAAGCCTGACATCACCATAAAAGATTAATTGCAGTGTTGAATAAATAATGCTATAATTGTCACAGAAGGGAACGACGGTGAACATAATGGATATAGAACAAAGAAACAATAACTTTGTTCTTGCTATTGACCCAGCTTTGTCTACAACAGGCTATGCTGTAATTGACTTTGATACCGAGGAACTTGTTTATTTAAATAAATTTGTAACAACAAATAAAATACCTCAAGATGAAAGAATGAATAGAATCATCAATCAACTCTTTCAGGTTGCAAAGAAATATTCAGTAAAAAATATTATACTCGAAGACGGATTTCTTGGGGTAAATGCTCGAACAGCTTTACAATTGGCAACAGTAAGAGGTGGAGTTATCGGTGTATTTAATTTTAATAAATATGCAATAACTCATATGCTACCAAGTGAAATAAGAAAACATTTTGGCTGTGGCGGAAATGCAAAAAAAGAATTAGTTGCTGAAAAAGTTTGTGAATTATATACCGATAACGAAAAGCTTAAAATTGTCGGGCCATATAGTAATAAACAAAATAAAAATAAAACAAGCGACATCTATGACGCTATTTCAATTGGCGTCGCTTTTATTCGATTCACAAAAGAATCCATGAGGGACGGTACGGCAAATGAATGACAATTTTATAGCTCAACTTGACAATACTTTTCAAACCAATCGCGCCCCAGACAAAAATGGAGACTATTTCAAAGAAGAAGATTATCGGGAGTTACAACGTAATTTAGTTCTTTACAAAGAAGGGAATCAAGAAGCAACGACCTATATTGTTAGTGTTTTCCATCCATTTGTGACTAAATACGTTCGCTTTATTATCAATGGTGACTTACCTTATTCTAAGATTCGTAACAGTCGCGGTGAAGAACATAGCCGAGTTAGTCCGACTATTTCTAAATTTGTTTCGTTATTTATTGAAAAAGGAAATCATGAAGACAAAAAGAAAGTTTTCTCTTATACTTGTTACAAGATTAAAGCCTTATTTTCGAAATATGAAAGCGGCGATATCTATAACGAACTTGTTCTTGCTCTTCTTAATATGGCTAATAAATATAAAATAACTGAAGTCGGTGAAGAATTTCATAAAGTCAACGGGACATTTCATATGTATGTTAGTAAGTGTTTTCACTGGGAAGCTTATCGTTATTTGAAAAAACTAATCAACGACCCGTTAACACACTTAGAGACCATGCAGTTATGTGACCGGTATGATGAAGAAATGGAAGAATGTAAAAGCACCGCGGTCTTTTTAAAAGACGAACATTCAGAATTCGCATTTGAAGAAATGATTGGAATGACTGACCGGGAGCTTGATATTAAAAAATCTAACTCACTTACGCTTAAAGAACCTGAGTTAATTAATATAAATGATACTGACTGTTTAAATTTTAACTGGACTAACGGTATTACTTGTGGAGAATTATTTAAAACATTAAGCTCTTACGAACGAGAGATTATTATCTTGAGTTTTATTAAAAACAAAACCGACATTGAAATCGGCGCTATCTACGGTTTCCATCGAGCTACAATTAACGCTCACAAGAAAAAAGCCGTTCTTAAAATAAAAGAGTTAGCTGAATCATTAAATGTCGTTGATTAAAAAATACATAGCTTTGGAGACCAATTCCGGCTATATTCACATATAGACAAGAAACAGCGACAAAATCAATATAACTATGTTGGGTATTCATAAGTTTGTTGTACTTTGTCATATCCTAAAAGAAAGGAGAACTAGTCATGGATAAAACGAATTGTATTATAATGGGCGTAGCGCTGATTACATTTGTTAGTTTAGTTATTTTTTTATATTATAACAAACGAGATTTGCTTTATAAAGCAGCATTGTTTGCCGTTGCTAAAGCCGAAGAAGCATGGGGCTCTGGAATGGGTAAAGTTAAATTTGCTGAGGTGTATACCTATATAAAGAAAGAGTATCCCCTTATTACTCTTTTCTTTACAGAGTCCCAATTGTCAGAAATAATTGAAGAAGCCTTGGCGCAGTTAAAAGAAATTTTAGCTACAAAGATAGCGAAGGAAGAAATTATAACACCAGATAATAGTATAAATAATACCCTTATAGAGTTAGACCCCCAATTAAATACGCCTAAGTAAAGACGAAACCCCCGACCAAGAGAATTGTTCTCTTGGTCGGGGGTTTATTTTTATAAACGTTCTTGTATTTTAACCGTAATTGCTTTTTTTAAATTAAGGTCACTGATGTTAAATATTTCTTGAATAGACAAAACAGCAATGCTTGCTTCCGCTAATTTCTCAAGTAAGCTGTCGTAATCTGTTTCTTCAGTTAGAGCTTGTATGAGTTCTGTATTAAGACCAACATAAGCTTCTATTTGATTTAAAATATTTTTATAATCTTTAAAAGATGATTTGTCTTTCGTTTTTTCTATAACTGAACGAATAATTGTTCTTAGTTGGTGGTCTCTATATATGTCAGTATCTTTCATGGTAATAATCGCAGCTTTGAATTTTGCTCTTTCCATTACTATGCCGTCCTTTAATTCTATGTTTTTATAAATCACTACAACGGTGGGTACTAGAATTAATAATAACCGCCTGTTCTAATTCTGGAAACTTTTGTTTGAAATATTTTCTTGACTCGTCCAATGTAATACAAGCTATATAGTCCAAACATTCGCCGCAATTACTATATAAAACAAATTGATTCATTAGTAGTCACATCCTTTCTATTTCTTTATAAAGTTTATCTAAAGACTGAAAATCAGACCTTATATATTTATAATATACCGCTTCATAAATGTCATTGACATCAAGACCTAGCTTTATAAATGGTTCACAATTAATTTTATAATAACTTAAATGTGAGAAATATTTGTTTTTAAATCTCATTTCATTTAAAGTCATTTTATCTATATCAACATTAAGAATCCTTAATGTGTTTTTTTCTTCTTCAATAATCATTAGAGTATCTGTCTTCATTTATTTTTGTCCTTTATTTAAATTTAACACAAAAAGAAAACGCCTAAGTTTATTTACTTAGGCGTCCCTTTTTATTTTATCATTTACAAACTGTCATAGAGTACTCACAATTATGATTTGCACAGGTACAATGTTCTGTGTATAAATCATGAGGACTGTCCGTTTTGTCTCGTTCCATTTCTGAGCCGCACATTGGACAAATCTGAGCATTTTTAATTGTTTCTTGATTCATGATATAAGCATCTCCTTCTTATTAAGATACCTATATTATACCACAAAATCAAGACAAATGCAATACTATGTTACAATTCTTATACGATAGTTAGGTCTGCTTTATTAAAAGCTCCAACTGTAACACCATCATATTGGACAACTATTCGGTCTCCCGAAACGTCAATGACTTTATTAATGCGGCCATAAACAAAGTCAGCCATTTCTGAACCAGTATAATCTTTAGCTCCGTTATTAATTGTGACGTTGTTGTCAATACCAATGTCACCGGACACAACAGCGCTTTCTTCATTTACTGGAAAGGTAGCATCAACCCAACAGGATACCTGCCCTTCAACGCCGACCCGGTCAGCTTGATTAGTAATACGAATTCGACCATTAATAACTTCGTCGCTCCAGATATAAAACGTTCCGGTTTTCGTTCCGTAGGATTCATCACTGGAAGTTCCATAGCAAGGAGTATTATCTAAGATAATTTCTTTAATAGTCCCGCTAGGGACTATTATTGGTTCACTAGGAGCCTCTGGAGTCGGTTGAGAATCTTCAGAGCCATCAAAGTCAATCCCACAATAAATAAATCCTTGAAACTGTCTTGCTTCTGAATATTGATAGCCACTGTCTCGTGACACATCTCTTGTAAAAAACATATCGCCTTGCCAGCCAGAGTTTGATGTTAAAATATCGCCATTGGGATAAATTTCTTCAACGACCGCAACATGCCCGGCTCCATCAGACTCGTCCCATTCATCATAAGCTTTCCAGCAGATAACAGCTCCAAGTTTTGGTTCTGAACCAACTTGATAACCGGCATTCTGGGCTGCTGCCCACCATTGTTCTGCATTGCCGCTAAGTGCGCCAAATGTCTGGTCTGTTATTTCAAATAATCGACCAAAGGCATAAGCAGTACAATTAGGCATCCCGTAACCGCAAACTTCAAAAATATTGTCACCGCCAAAATAATAACCGTTATCTCGGGAAGGTTCAGATAAGCGTGGTGTAAAATTACTCATATACTTTACCTCTTTCGAATAAATTTAAGGCTTATATTAACAAACCTTGTAATAACAGTATAGCATACTGTTTAATCGTAATCAACAATAGGCTCGGGCTTTGCTATTTTAGCCTTAAAAACCGAAATACTAGGTGGTAGTAATAAAACATTACCTTGTAGTTGGTCAGAATCAATCAATTGTTTAAGCATATCTGCCAGACTTTCCATATCAAAAGCTGTCACATTTTCATCCAATGGTTGGAAGATATAAATATCTTTGTTTAATTGAGATTGCGAAAACGCATAATCATCAAGGACGCACACCTTTCCAGCTAAATTTTCAATTTCAAAATGATACTCGATATTTTTAATATCCTCTTCGACCATATCTAAAAAGATATTCATCTTTTCATATAGTTCATTTGGGGTAACACTTGGTGTATCTGCATTACCTATTCCCTGAGCAATAAATTGATTTTTTTCAATATGTTGGCGAAGTTCTTGTATTCTTTGATATACGTTCATTTAATTTCTCCTTTTATGAAGTTAACAAGCCCTACCCAATTAAGGGTAGGGCTTGTATAATAAAATTTACACGGCAAGAATTTCTTCTTGGTTTTGTAATTGAATCATCTCATGATATTTATCCAGAATTACTTTCTGGATATATTCTCGGGTACTTGTCTTAATTGGATGAGCGACATCCCGATGAACTCCTTCTTTGTCTTTCTTAGAAGGCATTGAAATAAAATAATCATCCGAAGCTGTCTGAATCAGTTTGATGTCATGGACAACAAAATCTTCCTCGATTGTAATAGAAGCAATCGCTTTAAGTGCTGAATTCTTCAAGTCAATAGGTTTTACTCTTACGTCTGTGATAGTCATTATTATGTTCTCCTTTTATGTTATATATTTTTAATTAATCAGATAAGAATCGCCGTCGATAAGTTTGATATTATTCTGATTAACATACAAAACAAACTCTGTACATGAGAAGAATACCAAAATCTCTCCTGAATCAAGAAAACAATCTAATTTTTCATTATCATTTTCTTCGGCTAGCTCCTCGTATTTTGTCCACTGGTCTTTGTTTAATAAATTATAATAAAGACCACCAATTTCATGGCCGATGACTAAATACATTTCCATTTTAAGCCTCTCTTTATATTCCCAATTAATTTTCAGGAATGGTTAAATTAGAAAAAGCAAAAGCGTAATCGCTATTTTGCCATTCTTGTAGTAATGGAGTCATTACTTCAGCAATTTGAGGATGAGAAGCTCCGGTTGCATGACAGGCCCGAAGATTTAAGATATGATTCCATTCTCTTAAATTTGTTGTCATAACAATATCAGCTTTCGTTGAAGTTGGTAATACGTCTCGGGCTTGCTGAGCATTTGCTCCAAGTTCGACAAGTTTGAAATAACTCTTTTCAGCCTCTTTACAGCCGGCAGCCCACTTCTGATATAAAGCAGAATCTTCAGGCCAGAAACAAGGCTTAACAACTGTAATTTCGCTATTGTATTTACCTTTTGAATAATTACAGTAACGGGTGGATTCTTGAGCAAAGCTACAGTCTCGCATTCGAACCATTTCGTGGGTTACTCCTCGGTCAACAGTAAATAAAACCGAAACGTCCTCGTGAATCATACGTTCTTCTTCTGATAAAAGACTGTAATCCGTAACGTATTCAGCGGTAAAGTTAACGCCTTCAGTATAAGCCTTGTCAACGTGACCTTTGCCTTTGTAATTGTCCATGATACCTTCACCATTTTTAACGATGGCATCACAAAGAGGTGATGGTAAACAATTAATCGAAAGTAAAGTGTTAAGTCCGTTAATCCATGCCCGCATATTTCCAGAGATAATATAGCGGTCAGGAGCATATTCTATTGTTTCTGACCCGTTTTCTTCAATTTCTATAGCTTCTGGCTTTAAATGAATCGTAAAGCGAAGATAATCTCGGGGTATTTCATGGTCATCGTATGCATATGTTTTGCTCATATCAATGGCTTCATGAACAAGTGCGTAAGTGTGATGGTCAACAATAAAAGCCATTGACCCGTGTTCTAACATCGCTGTATGTTGCCGGTTAATTAAGCTTTTAATCATTTTAAGGTCTGAACCTTTTTTGATTTTATCCTCTGATTTATAACAAAGGCGGGCAATCTGTTCGATTTTCTTTGAAATCGATGGTTCTTGAATCATTCTGTAACTTGCGTTAATAGCATTCATGCATTTTCTCCTTGTTGTTTTATTTATCTTGAATATCTTGAGGTTCTATCTCTTCGATATCTTGAACGGATTCATCATCTACTTTGATTTGCTGCAAAATTTGCTGTAAGACTTCTTCTTGAAGGAGCAGTGCTTTTTTCTCGATAACAGAATCAATAAACTCTTTTGATTCTTCAGACAAGAAGTCATAAATAAATCGCTCCTTGACGACAACAAATGTCTGGGTTGGATACAAACGGACTCCTTCAGCGGTTATCGTAATTGGTGGCATATCTGGATTAGATGGAATATCCGTTACTCCAATTAATTGGACGCCATCATTAATAAGCTCTTGACATTTATCACAAGGTTCATAATTAATAACTAGGTTTTTAGGCGCTTCAGCGTCATCTTTTAATTTACCTAAAAGAACGATTTCGTTTGTTTCTTCTCCGCACCAGAAGCAAATCGGAATAGTTGGATTTACACCATGTTCTTTACTTACTTTGATAGTTTTACTCATTGTATTTTCCTTTCTTTTTAAATAACAACAATACGATGTTCAATATCTTCAAGTACAGCATCCCAGTTAATATCGCTTTCGTCATTATCAAAAGGGTAATCATTGGCAACACGGTAAGCTAATGAAGCAGTCAAATGAGAGAATTGGTCAAAGGTAATTGGTTTAGTAAGCGGAATTTTATTCAAATTCTTTTTATTTTTACTACCTGAAGACTATATATAATATAGCTCTTTTGTTACTCTTTCACAAGACTTAAAACTTCTT
>Ga0172377_10007197_pt1 | contig 11443 bp, 5 predicted proteins | sample Pumphouse3metaG_FD_119749 | JGI IMG/M metagenome (GOLD analysis project Ga0172377, IMG submission 119749) | Leachate microbial communities from a municipal landfill in Southern Ontario, Canada - Pumphouse #3 metaG | ecosystem: Engineered > Solid waste > Landfill > Unclassified | place: Canada... | reverse complement strand
GGACTCTCGATCATCTCTATTAGTTTTTTTGCGGCCATTTTACCGATTTGTTCACTATCTTGAACGTATGTGGTAAGTTCCGGTCTTATGAATCTGGAAATTTTAATTCCATCGTAACCAACTATACTAATGTCGTTGGGAATTGAAAGACCTTCTCTTTCAATTTCAGTAACACCAGCTAACGAGGAATAATCATCCGGATAAATTATGCATGTGGGTCTATTTGGCAACGCGAGTAATTCGCGAGTTGCTTTTCCACTTAATTGAGGAATGTGGTATTGACCTTCCTTAACGTATTCATCGGGAACTTCTATTCCGTATTCTTCACAAGTTTTGTAAAAACTTGCCAAGCGCTTTTGGGTAATTGCTGTATTTTCACCGTGAATAAATGCGATTCTTCTATGCCCTTGCTTATATAAATAATGAACAATATCATGTAAACCAACTATGTTGTCCGACATGATTGAAGTATGCCCATCAAATACGTAATCAATAGTAACTGTAGGAATGTTGCTCTCCACCAGGTATATAACCTGTGGATCATGAAAATCGACTGATGCTACAACAACTCCATCGCATCCGCGATATTTAGCGTGTTCGTAATAAGTTTTAGAATTACCTACAACTTGGTTAGAAATAAAGGTTACGTCGTATCCGTTTAATTCAGCTTCATTTTTCAATGAATTCAAGATACTTGAGAAGTATTCGTGACTTAATCCAGAACCAGACTTATCAACAAAAAGGACCCCGATATTATAAGAACGATTTGTCTTTAATATACGCGCGTTAGCATTTGGGATATATCCCATCTCGTGAGCCACACCTCTAATTCTTTCTGAGGTTTGCTTTGAAAGATCTGTACGGCCATTTAATGCCTTACTTACAGTTGAAATGGAAACATCGCATCTTTTGGCAATATCACTAATCTTTATCATTGTATGTTTTCCTTTCACATATTCGGCCTAATGTAACCGCTATCGAAATCGTTTTCGTTATACCCGTAATATACCATTGAAAAATAATACTGTCAACGAACTATTGCGCTCAAAATATTTTCATTTGAATTTTCCATTCACTTTTCGCTGCTTCGAAAAGTAGCGAAAACTAGCATAATATATCGCTTTTTCGCATATAATACCGCTTTCAGTTTCGCAATATTTTTTTCTTAAAAAATTTTTTATGTTTAAAAATGGTTTGCTTTTTGCAAATGGCCTAAATATAATGTTGTTGTTAGCGAAAACGTTTTCGCTAACTATAATACATTCAACCAAGGAGGGATCTACCCCATGAAATATGGATATTTCGATGATATTAATCGTGAATATATCATCACTACCCCCAGGACACCATTGCCGTGGATTAATTATTTAGGCCAAAATGATATGTATGGTTTAATTTCTAATACCGCTGGCGGATATACTTTCTACAAAGATGCTAAACTTAGACGTCTTACTAGATTTAGATATAACAATGTTCCAAGGGATTTAGGCGGTCGTTACTATTATATTAAGGACGGTGATTCCATTTGGAACCCTTCTTACATGCCTTGCAAAACCGAGCTCGATTCTTATAAATGTAGGCATGGATTAGGTTATTCAATTTTTGAATCCGCTAAAAACGATTTGGTTTCAACTCTCGTTTGCTTTATCCCTTTAAATGATAATGTGGAAATCCACAAATTGACATTGAAGAATAATTCTTCTAATCAAAAGCATATCAATGTGTATGGTACAGCAGAATGGTGTTTATACAACGCTGAAGACGATTCGGTGAATTTTCAAAGAAACTACAACATCGGTGAAGTACAAATAGATGAAAGTACTATCTATCACATAACCGAATATCGGGAACGCAGAAATCACTTTGCTTTCTTCCACGTTAACGCACCATTTGATGGCTTTGATTCTGATTTGGATACTTTTGTTGGGAAAATGAATTCTTGGTCTGATCCTCAAGCTGTAATTGAAGGAACGAGTTACAATTCTAAAGCTTCTGGCTGGTCTCCTATCGCTGCAACTCGCAACGATATCACACTCAAACCCGGCGAAGAAATATCATTGATATATCTCCTCGGTTACTGCGAAAACGATAAAGAAGACAAGTACTTAACTGATGGTAAAATCAATAATAAAGAAGCTCAAAAAATAATTAAAAAATACTCTACAAATGAAAGCGTTAGAAAGGCTTTCACTAGTTTAAAGGAGAAATGGAATAACAACCTTTCCAAATTCCACGTTGAGTCATCGAATGATAAATTTGATCTTACGTTCAACACATGGAATCAATATCAGTGCATGACCACTTTCAATCTATCTCGCTCTGCTTCGTATTTCGAATCGGGAATAGGTAGAGGCATGGGATTCAGAGATTCCTGCCAAGATATACTGGGATTTGTTCATATAATTCCCGAGAAGTCTCGTCAAAGAATAATAGATATCGCATCTATTCAATTTCAAGATGGATCCACCTATCATCAATATCAGCCCTTAAGTAAAAAAGGTAACGCTGATGTAGGTTCTGGATTCAACGATGATCCGCTTTGGTTAATCGCCTGCACATCAGCATATATAAAGGAAACCGGTGATTTATCAATATTAGAAGAACCAGTTCCTTACAATAATGAAGAAGGAACAGAGCAGAGTTTATTCGATCATCTGATGACGAGCATGAACTACATCTACTCTCACAGGGGGCCTCACAATCTACCGTTAATCGGAAGAGCGGACTGGAACGATTGCTTAAATTTAAATTGTTTCTCTCTCTCACCCGGTGAATCTTTTCAAACCGCTTCTAACTTCGATTCTCACAAAGCTGAAAGTGTATTCATCGCTGGAATGTTTGTTTTATACGGCAAAGAATACGTTAAACTTGCAAATCTTATAAATAGAGAAAAAGAAGCGAACAAAGCAACGAAAGAAATATCAAATATCGAAAAAGCCGTTATTGAAAATGGCTGGGACGGAAATTGGTATTTAAGAGCATACGACGCTTTTGAAAACAAAGTGGGTTCAAACGAAAACCCTGAAGGTAAAATATATATTGAACCTCAAGGTATGTGCACTATGGCTGGAATTGGTAAAGACAAAGGTCTTCCTAAAAAAGCTATAAGTTCACTCGAAAAACACCTCTTGTGCAAATACGGCGTTCAATTGCTTACTCCTTGTTATTCAAAGTATCACTTAGAATTAGGTGAAATTTCATCCTATCCTCAAGGATACAAAGAAAACGGATCTGTATTTTGTCACACTAACCCCTGGATAGTGATTTCAGAAACTTTGGTTGGAAACAACGATATGGCATTCGATCTGTACAAGAGATACACCCCCTCGTTCATCGAGGATATTTCGGAGATACACAAATCAGAGCCATACGTATACTGTCAAACTGTCGCAGGAAAAGAAGCCCAAAACTTCGGTGAGGGCAAAAATTCCTGGCTTACAGGTACTGCTTCCTGGAGTTTCGTCGCAGCAAGCCAAGCTATACTAGGCATCAAGCCTTCTTACGAGGGATTGATCGTTGATCCTCATCTTCCCAAAGAGATGGAAAACGTGAAAATCATTCGTAAATTCCGCGATGTAACATACAATATAACTATTAAAAATAAATCATCTGGTCTCCGCACCATGTTGGTAGATGGAAAAATAAACGAAGACAAATTAATAAAATACAATAATGCTAATAGCTTGGTCGACGTTGTAGTGAATATGTAAAGGAGATTATCACATGGCAAGTTTAGATTTAAGTCACATTTACAAAGTGTACCCCGGTGGGGTCAAAGCTGTATCAGATTTCTCAATGAAGATTAACAACAAAGAATTTATCGTATTTGTTGGTCCTTCAGGATGTGGTAAATCCACCACGCTTCGTATGATTGCAGGCTTAGAAGAAATCACCGCTGGTGAACTTCGCATAGGCGATAAGATCGTCAACGATATGCAGCCGAAAGAAAGAAACATCGCAATGGTTTTCCAAAACTACGCTTTGTATCCCCACATGACTGTATACGACAATATCGCATACGGCTTGAAAATCGCAAAAACGCCCAAGGATGAGATCAAAAAGAAAGTAATGAATGCCGCTGAAATATTAGGCATTGAAGAATACCTATTCAGAAAGCCAAAAGCTCTATCCGGTGGACAGCGTCAGAGAGTCGCTTTAGGAAGAGCAATCGTTCGTAACCCTAAGGTATTCTTATTAGACGAACCTTTGAGTAACCTCGATGCTAAATTGAGAGGTACGATGAGAACCGAAATCACCAAATTGCACCAAAGACTTCAAACTACATTCATATACGTAACCCACGACCAAGTCGAAGCTATGACTATGGGGACAAGAATCGTAGTAATGAAAAAAGGATTTATCCAACAAGTGGATACTCCTCGTAACATATTCAATTACCCTGTCAATAAATTCGTTGCGGGTTTCATCGGAACTCCTCAGATGAATTTCTATAATTTCACCATGGAGAAAAAAGGAAACTTTGTCAACTGCGATTTAGAAATCGGACTGAAGTTCAAGGCAAAATACTCCATGCTCGATCACATTTCCACTTCATATATGGATAACCAACATCGCTGTATTTTAGGAATTAGACCCGACAATATTGCATTGGTCAATAAAGACGATAAACTTGAACCTGACCAAGTCGCTTTCAACGCCAAAGTAAATATCACAGAGGCTTTAGGAAGCGAAACTTTAATATATGCAACGCTCGATACTCCTGAAGATATCGGTAGCAATGACAATCAAATCGTTGTTAAAACTGTCGAAGATGTAGATATCCAAGTCGGAGACGTAATTAGAGTTGCTCTTTGTCTCAACAAAGTCCACGTATTTGATTTTGAAACAGAAGAGAGCATTAAAGACAGAGTCCCTTCATCATCCGCTATCGAAGTTGAAATTGATAAAGGAATCGCCAAGTTTGGAGAATACTCCTACAAATTGGCTCCGGCTATTGTCGAAAATATAAAAAATGGAAAAGCAACAATCAATATTCCCTCTTTCGCAATACAAATCGGAGAAGGAAAACTCAAAGCAAAGGTAAGAAGTACAACCTTAGTTGGTGAGTATACCCTCTACGATTTAGATTTAGATGGAAACATCTTATTCGCTCTATCAAAAGTTAAAGATTCCGGTTTAAAAGAAGTGAATTTTGATTTCAACCAAGCTTTCTTAACGATAGAACAAAAGGACAACGTAATTAAATCTCTCGACTCAAAGATAGTTATGCACGGCAACCTGGTTAGAAATAAAGAAGAAGGAAACTACAACTATGTAGTAAACGGATTTAACGTTCCTATATCAGAAGAAAAGTGTCAAAAACTATTCAACGCTAAAGGAAAGAAGATTCTAAAAACCCCTCTCGATTTCGAAACATCGTGTTTCACTCTCGATTTAGAAAAGAACGAACTAACAGGAGTAATTGATCAAATCATCGATTACGGAAACGTGAAACTAGCAAAAATCAAGATGGGAGAAGACTCGATTCTCATCGCTATGGATAAACCCAAGATGGGCGAAACTGTAAGTTTTGGATTAGATTTAACGAAAACCAGAGTTATGGACCACAATCTAAAGATTATGCTCGCATAACAATTAAGACGAATATAAAAAAACAAATAGACAGATTAGTAATTTATCGCTTTGATCAACGATATAGCACTCGATCTACTATTTGTTTTTTTATTTGTATTTACAGATAATTAATATTGTTTAATAACTATATAATGCGTTTTCCCATCGTCGAATTTCGGGAAAATATTGGAATATACAATGTTTCCATCCAGACGAGTTTCACTCGAGCCACTTCGCAAATATTCGCCCTTGTTCTTTTCAATCTTAATGTTTAGTTTCGTTCCATTCATATTCAACGTAACTTCAAATTTAGCCGTGTCCTTAGAAAGAACAGGATTGAAGATCAGTTCTTTTCCCCTGTATTCAATTCCTACAATCTCGTAGAGAGCCAAAGTGAGCCAAGATGCGGTTCCGGACAAAATAGGTCCGATGTTCTCCATCGTTTTTGAATTGTTGTATTGCGTGCAATATCTTGGATTCCCCTTAAATATGTGAGGGTTGTTTAAAGTTTTATAAGGAAGGACCAAATTGAGCATATAGAATGCGTCATCTATCAATTTAATCCGAAGATCCTGAGGTGCTTTTTCATCTTTGGAAACTTTCAGCATCGCGACAACGGCCATCATAGCCGCGTGTTTAAACACTCCGCCATTCTCTCGGTCACCCTCGTAATAGTGGTCGGTAGCTGCTTGCTTTGAACCTGCGATGGACAGGTTGGAATTGGTACACAATTTATATCCGGCAGGCGTCTTTAAATACTTGTCTATTGTTTTTAACATGCTCTTTATTTGAATGTAATCAGCAGTACCTGAAAGCAAAGACCAAGAGAAGGAATTCAAATAGAATGAGCCATCTATTTTATCGTCTAAAGACAATCCGTCACCCTTTGCACCAACGTATCTAACGTTGTTCGCGTTTTTCTTATTTATCAGAGCTCTCGCGTAATATCCGTCTATGTAAGCTGAAGCATTGATGTCAGCTTTTTTTTCTTCGATCAACTTAGTCAAATACTCGCTGTATTCTAAATCGTTTTTCAACAGAGCTAAATCTCTCAAATTTTGAATTGCAATGAGCAACAAAAATCCGTTCATTACAGATTCTGAGTAATCGCTTTTAAATGGACATCCGCTCTCCTGATTATTCTTTTTTAATTGTTCTTTGTAGGCTTTTTCCTTAGTTGGCCCATCCATGTAATCGTCATCCAGCTTTAAGGTATCGTTCCAATCGGCCGAATCCAACAGCGGCAGACCGTGTTTTCCAATTGAAATCTCAGCAGAGTATGCAATTATTGCTTTTAGCGTTTCGTACAACTTGCGCTTTTTTGCAGTCCCAGCAATTTTGAATGACTTTTCGAGAAAGGACACATCTCCGCTGAGATTGATGTACCTGCTTATGGCTTGAACCAGCCAAAGCTGATCGTCTGAGCACATTCCCGGTTCTTTCCCCTTGTAGAAGAAGTTGTGGTTTGCATATCCAAATTCAAAGACGTTTTCTATCCAGTAAGAGAGCATGCGCTTTACTAAATCCTGTTTTCCTTCGTTGAAGAGGTAGTACATAGAGGCAAACATATCTTGTATCTCTCTGAATCCAATTTCTCTGTAACCTTTTTGTGTTTGGGCAAATCCTCTGGAAACAAAGCTTTGATAAAGGACTTGGAACGGTAAATTGTTGTTGACGTAGGAATCAAAAGAATTATCCTCAGTATTCACCTGTAAGTAATCAACGTAGCGAGCGTAGGAGGAAATATCTATTTTGAACAGCTCATTTATCGCTTCTGAGGTTGGATATTTCTCAATGAATGAATTCAGGTCGGCGCTCAGCTTTTCCACAATATTTTCATCGCCTTTATTGGAAACGTACGAAGCTCCAACCATATTGTCAAAACTCGCGTTGCTTCTAGGCTTCAATGAAAACGATTTTTTCAAAGCGAAAAAAGATGCCCCGCTTCTCTGCAAGGAATTGGAAAAGTTTAATATACCTCTAGGATGCTTGATACTACCCCCACTGAGGAATTCGTCGTAGTTATTCGTGAATGAATCCGCGTATCCTTGATCACAGCGAAGGATTGCAAATCTCATCTTATCCCTAAAATATCTCGGATAGTAATCCGGGCTTATGGCAACAATTTCATTATCCTGATTGTTAAATATTCTAGTTTGATTGATAACAGTTTGATAAATAATATCAACTTTTTGACAATCCGGGTTAGAAAGGCCAAACATTCCAACTGCTACAATTTGCAAATCGCGAGTCTCATCGGTTAAATTCTCAACCGAAATTTGTTGAACTTCAACCGCATTTGGAACACCGACGTGCTTTCCAAGAATAAAGATCTTACGAATTATTTTCAAATCGCTAACTGTATAAGTTATAGTTGTGAAATTCGGAGAGTGAACGCATGTAGCCGATGTAACTTCGTCGGTAATATCTCCCGAGAAAAACACTTGTTTCCCTCTTTCTAACAGGTAAAACTGCCTGTTTAAAGGCATTCCATTTTCATATGGTGATATCCCCCATTTTGTCGCGGTTATTTGATAGTTTGATTCGCCTCTGAACGAGCCCTCTCCCAATGAATTAACAACGCTCTTTGGAGTTTTGAGCAAAGGATCCTTATCGCTGGTGTATATGCCGAGCAACAGATTCACGTCAAAGTGAGGTCCGACGTGTTTGCTCTTTAAATCTATCGTGTGTTCCCCACGAGAATTAATCTTTCCACCATAATTAGAAAAGTTCATTACTACGCTGTGTATTTTATTTCTAATTTCATCAGAAAAGCTGATTTCTTTTCCGCTGGATTCAATTATTTTATTCGAATCAAAATCGAGCAATATTACACTCGATTCTATCGAACTAAAAAACTCTCGAAACCCTTCATCGTTTAGTAACTCGGATGTGTAAGGTAGAATTATATCGGAGTGTGAGACTCCGATTGCCCTCTTATTCTTAAAGTCTAAAAACCTCGCGTCACTAATGAAATAATTCGGAAATTTTTCCTTTACTATCTCCAGGGCGGAAGTGTTGTTTTCTCTAGCGTTTACCGTTGATTTAATCATAAAATTTCTCCGTTCAATCATTAGTCTTTTCACTTATATTTTCATGTTAATTCACTTGTAAGTCAAGCGAAAAAACCATCCGAAAAAACTTTCGTTGACTTTCGAAAATAACCGCTTATTTATTGGATATTTTCGTAAATTAAACGGTTTGTTTTTACCTATTTTAAATTTTGGAATATACAACTATTTTACTTTGATGTCCTCAAATAGTTTTTCTAAAAATGTCCGCTGCTTCTTCGTGATAGCACCCTCATCTTTAAAGATACCTATCGTCAGCAAGATAAGGTGAACTCTAAATGTCGGATCTTGCACAGAATCACAAATATTAATCATTACAGTTTCGATGGATTCTGCAGCCTGATGTTTTGCTTTTATCTCCTCTTCCGCGTTTGCTAAATAATCTTTTTCTTTTTGCGGTTTCATTTGGAGAAATTCAGCGAATCGCTCGTAGGTATCGTAACCCATTCTATTTTTATCTATATATGAAAGTCTTTCCACATATGACAAAAGCAATGTCAGTATGTCTAGTCCGTAGTTATTTATGCCTGTATCGAAAGTCTGATCGTGAATTGCTACTAGATTATCGATCGTGTCACACATTTGAGTGTCGCGAATTTCCGGATTATTTTTTACAGTCAAGATATAATCTCTCAAATCTTCATTCATATATTATTTCCTGCTTTCTCTTATATATATTATACTAGATTAGTAGTGCTATTTAAAACTTTAGTTAGCAATATGTTCCGTGCGCTGTATTTAAGGACACATTTGCTATCTTGTAAGTGTTATCATGCGAGTTTTTTACATTTAGTATATATAAATATATGTTATGTGTTATAATTACTCGGTTGAATGGAAAAATTCATGGAGGTTAACTATGGAAAAAATTAGAAATGTTGCGATGATTGCGCACGTAGATCACGGTAAAACCACGCTTGTAGGTCAATTATTGAAGTACTCTGGTACTTTTAGAGACAATCAAGATATTGATATTGACGCTATGGATTCAAATGATATTGAACACGAAAGAGGAATTACAATTCTCTCGAAAACAACCGCTATTAAATATGAAGATTATAAAATTAATATTGTAGACACTCCAGGACACGCTGATTTTGCTGGTGAAGTCGAACGTATCATGAATATGGTCGATGGTGTTGTCTTGCTCGTAGATTCATTTGAAGGCACCATGCCTCAAACTCGTTTCGTTTTAAAGAAAGCTTTTGAATCGCACTTAAAACCTATTGTTGTTATCAACAAAGTTGATAGACCTAACGCAGATATTCAAAACACCTTGGATGAAGTATTAAATCTCTTCATCGAATTAGGTGCTGACGATGAAATGTTAGATTTCCCTGTCGTATACTGCTCCGCTTTAAAGGGAACATCTTCGTACGATCCTGATTTAGGAACACAAAAAGAGGGAATGGACCCCGTATTTGAAACAATTGTTAAACAAATACCCGCTCCCAAAACCGACTACGAAGCTCCTCTTCAATTCCAACCTTCTTTACTCGATTACAACGACTATGTCGGTCGTATCGGTATAGGTCGTATAGAACAAGGTACTGTCAAAGTTGGCCAGCGCTTAGTTTGTTCTCGCTTAGATGGAAAATTAACTCCTTTCACTGTAACTAAAGTTTACGGATTCTTGGGATTAAATCGTATAGAAGTAGAAGAAGGAAAAGCTGGAGACATCGTTGGTGTTGGTGGATTAACCGATATTAATGTCGGTGAAACAATGTGCGAACCCGAACACGTTATCCCCCTTAAACCTTTGAGAATAGATGAACCCACATTAAAGATGAGTTTCTCCGCAAATCACTCTCCCTTCGCAGGAAGAGATGGTAAATTGCTTTCCGGTAAAAAAATCGGTGAACGTTTATATAAAGAGACTCAAAAAGATGTTTCGCTAAAATTTGCAAATAACAACTCTTCCGAGTCATTCGTCGTTACAGGTAGAGGTGAGCTTCACTTATCCGTCCTTATCGAATCAATGAGACGTGAAGGCTTTGAATTATTAGTTTCAAAACCTGAAGTAATCATCAAGGAAATCGACGGAGTAAAATGTGAACCTTACGAAGATTTACAAATCGATATCCCCAACGAATATGTCGGTGCCGTAATGGATATGATCGGTCGTAGATCATCCGAATTGCTCAATATGACTTCAAATAATGGATTGACAAGATTAACATACGTCATCCCTTCGCGTGGATTGCTCAGTTTCAACACAGCCTTCATGACAATGACAGCTGGATACGGCGTTGCGAACCACTCATTCAAAGAATATCGTCCCATGGTTGCAGGAACTATCGGTGAACGTTCATTAGGCGTTCTCGTCACTTCTGAATCAGGTACTTCAACAGCTTATGCAATAAAGTCAGCTGAAAAACGTGGAACCATGTTTATCAAACCTGGCGTAGATTGCTACGAAGGCATGATCGTCGGTGAAAATAAATACAACCAAGATCTCGCAGTTAATGTATGTAAGACAAAATCATTGGGTAACCAACGTTCATCTTCAAAAGATACAACAGTCGTATTAAAAGCTCCTAGACACATGTCCCTTGAAGCTTGCTTGGATTACATAAACACGGACGAACTTGTAGAAATCACCCCTTGCAACATAAGAATGCGCAAGAGTATCTTAGATACAAATCTCCGTAAGAAATACGATTCCAAAATCAAAAAGAATTATTAGAAGATTAATTTATTAATAAAAACCTGTTATTATATTAGTAGCAGGTTTTTTTGTAGGAGAAAGTTATGAGCAAACATATAATTGGCATAGATTTTGGCACATCAAATACTTT
>Ga0172377_10007195_pt1 | contig 11447 bp, 10 predicted proteins | sample Pumphouse3metaG_FD_119749 | JGI IMG/M metagenome (GOLD analysis project Ga0172377, IMG submission 119749) | Leachate microbial communities from a municipal landfill in Southern Ontario, Canada - Pumphouse #3 metaG | ecosystem: Engineered > Solid waste > Landfill > Unclassified | place: Canada... | reverse complement strand
GGAAAGCCTGTTTCCTTGTCCTACCGGGATCCCTTCCTGGTCGTAGGCACCAGCCAGGAGCTGCTCCTTTACCGGGTAAAGGAACAGAATCCGAAAGAATAGAAGAACAAAGCCGGCAGACGCCGGCTTTTGTGATGGTTCCTGCTCCAACAAGGGAGAAGAGACGGCCGGTCCGCTTGGTCTACTGCAGACGTGGAGAGAAAGGAAAACAAGGGGAACAAAAAACAGGACCTTGCGGTCCTGCTTCTTTTCAATGGGGCGGATAGAGGGGATCGAACCCTCGCATGGACGGTTCACAGCCGTTTGTGTTAACCTCTTCACCATATCCGCCATTTAAGGGGGCTTGTTTGCAAACCCCCGGTTTTTCTTATCGGAACTGGATTCTACAGCTTACGGTTGTAGAATTCGATGACCTGCGACTCATCGACATCACTCGGAAGTTCGGCACGCTCCGGATAACGGACGTACTTTCCTTCGACCTTGTTGAAGTCGACAGCGACGAATCCGAGGATGGAAGGCTTCTTGGCGATGTTCTCGGTGATGATCTTCAGGGACTTCGAAGCATCCTTGAAGGAGATGACATCATTGATGCTGCAGATGTAGGACGGGATGTCGACCTTCTTGCCGTTGACAATGACATGTCCGTGGCAGACGAGCTGACGGGCCTGACGGCGGGTAGCAGCAAAGCCCATACGGTAGACAAGGTTGTCGAGACGGGATTCGAGAAGCTGAAGAAGCTTGAGACCGGTAGCGACGTGCTTGTCGGCCTTAGCAATCGTGAAGAAACGACGGAACTGACGCTCGGAGACTCCGTAAGAGAAACGAAGCTTCTGCTTTTCGGTCATCTGGAGACCGTATTCAGTCTTCTTCTTCTGACGGGCCTGGCCATGCTGTCCAGGAATCGACTGACGACGCTGAAGTTCCTGACCATTGCCAAGGATCGAATAGCCTAAACGTCTGGAAACTCTCCAGACCGGACCAGTGTAACGAGACATTACTGTGTTCTCCTTTCATTATGCTGGACTACTGCATAAGTAAGGCGCAAAGTTCATTTATCCCGGATGAGTGTCCTTCACCGCTTGTAGCTCGGTTACTTTTACAGACATCATCGGACGGATAACTATCTTGCGTGCTACAACATGCATTGGGTAATATACCAAAACAAACGGTAGGAATCAAGAAGTATTTTTGCTTCCGGAATACGGCCACGGTCAACTATTATAAAGGGGAAGGAGACAAAAGGATAGACGTTTTCGAGCTTTTTTACTTCCCCTCATCTTGCTATAATAGGTAGTACTTTCAGGAGAACTCAAAAACATGGCCTTTGATTTCAAGAATGTCGAACCGAAATGGGAGAAGGTTTGGGAAGAGGAAAAGACTTATAGAACGGACGTCTGGGATTTCTCCAAGCCGAAATTCTATATTCTGGATATGTTCCCGTATCCGTCGGGAGTTGGACTCCACGTCGGACATGTGGAAGGATATACGGCTACGGATGCTCTTTCCCGTATGAAGAGAGCCCAGGGCTTCAATGTCCTCCATCCGATCGGATATGATGCCTTCGGCCTTCCGGCCGAACAGTTTGCCATCAAGAACAACAAGAATCCGGCTATCTACACGGAGCAGAATATCGCCAACTTCTGCAAGCAGCTGAAGAGGCTTGGCTTTTCCTATGACTGGGACAGGCAGATCGAAACCTGCGATCCTTCCTATTACAAGTGGACCCAGTGGATATTCCTCAAGATGTTCGAGAAGGGCTTAGCCTATGAAGACTACCGCCTCGTCAACTGGTGCCCGGCTCTGGGAACCGTTCTTGCCAACGAGGAGATCGTTGACGGGAAGAGCGAAAGAGGCGGATATCCGGTCGAAAGAAAGCCGATGAAGCAGTGGGTGCTGAAGATCACAGCCTACGGCGACAAGCTTCTGGAAGGCCTCAAGCAGATCGACTGGCCGGCTTCCACTCTCCGCATGCAGAAGAACTGGATCGGAAAGAGCACCGGAACGATCGTCGACTTCGACGTCGTCCATAGCGAAGAGAAGATCTCTGTCTTTACGACAAGAGCGGATACGCTCTTCGGATGCACGTACATCGTCCTTGCCCCGGAGAACCCGCTGGTGAAGAAGCTTACCAGCAAGGAACACGAGGGCGAAGTCGAGGAATACCTGAAGAAGATCGCTGCCAAGTCGGATCTCGAAAGAACCGACGGAAGCAAGGAGAAGACCGGCGTCTTCATCGGCGCCACGGCTATCAACCCGATCAACGGAAAGGAACTCCCGGTCTTTATCGGAGACTATGTCCTTGCCACCTATGCGACCGGTGCCGTCATGGCCGTTCCGACCCACGACGAGCGGGATTATGAATTCGCCAAGAAGCACGACCTTCCGATGATCCAGGTTATCGAAGGCGATACGAGCAGGACTGCCTACACCGGTGACGGAAGGCATATGAATTCCGCCTTTGCCGACGGCATGAATATCGCCGATGCCAAGAAGGCTATCACGGATAAGCTCGTGGAGCTGAAGAAGGGACATTACCAGGTCACCTACAAGCTTCGAGACTGGCTCTTCTCGAGACAGCGTTTCTGGGGCGAACCGATTCCTGTCATCCATACGGAAGACGGAAAGACCGTGGCTGTCCCTTACAAGGATCTGCCGGTGACTCTTCCCGAGATGGCAGACTACAAGCCTAGCGGAGACGGAAAGCCGCCGCTCAGCAAGGAGACGGACTGGGTCAATGTCACCCTGGACGGAGTCAAGGGCGAGAGAGAGACCAACACCATGCCGCAGTGGGCAGGCTCGAGCTGGTATTATGCCCGCTATATCGATCCGCACAACGACAAGGAGCTTGGCGACAAGAAACTTCTCGACCACTGGCTTCCGGTCGATGTCTATGTCGGCGGTGCGGAACATGCCGTCCTCCATCTTCTTTATGCCCGCTTCTGGCATAAGTTCCTGCACGATATCGGAGTCTTCAAGTGCGAAGAACCTTTCCAGAAGCTCTACCACCAGGGCCTGATCCTTGGTCCGGACGGACAGAAGATGAGCAAATCCTTGGGGAATACGGTTTCCCCGGATGATGTCATCCGCCAGTACGGCGCCGATGCCCTGCGTCTCTATGAGATGTTCAAGGGACCGGTCGATCAGTCCCTTCCGTGGTCTCCGGACGGACCGAGAGGCGCCAAGAAGTTCCTGGACAAGATGTTCCGGCTTTATTCCGACAGCCATTTCACGGCTCTCTGGAGCGAAGAGGACAATCCGGAACTCGACTATATCTTCCATGCCACCGTCAAGAAGTGCACGGAAGACTATGAAGTCCTCCACTACAACACGGCTATCTCCCAGATCATGGTCTGCGTCTCTGCCTTCGAGAAGGCTACTAGCCTTCCTAAGTCCAAGCTTCTGGGGCTTGCGCAGCTGATTGCTCCTATCTGCCCGCACTTCGGACAGGAATGCTATACGCTCCTGGGATATAAGGGCCTCATCGACTTTGTCGCCTGGCCGAAGTTCGAGACCGGCAAGGTGGACAGCCGTCCTGTCACCTATGCCGTCCAGGTCAACGGAAAGCTGAAGGGGACTCTGGAAGCGAAGAAGGATGCTTCCGACAGCGAGATCGAAGACCTGAAGAAGAAGGCGCTTGCCATCGACAAGGTCCAGGAAGCAATGGCCGGGAAGAGCTTAGTCAAGATCATCGTCGTCAAAAACAAGATTGTTTCTATCGTCGTTAGATAGCTGGAACAGGAGGAAAAAGGATGAAAAAAAGAATCTGGCCTTTGCTCTTTTCCACCCTCTTCCTCTTTTCCTGCGCCCATGCTTCCGCTTCCTCCAAGCAGGATGAAGCCGAAATCAGCCGGGATGTGGCTTCTTTGTCTTCCCTTGTTCCTTCCGGTACCCTCCCGGACGACTTCTCCGCTTCCCTTATATACGAATACGATTCCTCCGCTTCCCTTTACCGGTATTCCTTCACTCTTTTTAAGAGCCGGAAGGATTTCCCTAAAATAAAGGTAATCCTCCATGCTCCTTCTACCGTCACCTACTTCCCGGAAGGATACACGAGCGATCTTACCCTGGTAAAAGAAGACGGACAGGCAGATCCGGATAAAGGCCTTGTCCGTTCCTTGTACCTTTATTTCTCCCTTCCCAGGAAGAACGGCGTCGAATGCTATATCCGAAGCGGGGAGGAGGTGTTCTTTTTCACCCTCTCCCCGCTTCTTGCCGACTAGAACTACGCAACAAAGAGGTTTTTCATATGGATATCATTGCCCAGATCAGCTCGGAGCTTTCTCTCCGCTACGAAGATGTGAAGAAGGTCATTTCTCTTCTCGGGGAGGGGAACACGGTTCCATTCCTCGCCCGTTACCGCAAGGAAGAGACAGGAGGGATGAGCGACGAGAACCTGAGGAACCTTTCCGAAAGGCTCGAATACCTGAACGGACTCGAGGAGAGGAAGAAGACTGTTTTCGCTAGCCTTGACGAGCAGAAGGTAGAGGACAAGGAGCTTCGCAAGAAGATCGAGGATGCCCTTACTTTGAGCGAAGTGGAAGACTACTACCGCCCGTATAAGCCAAAGCGGGTAACGAGGGCTTCCAAAGCCAAGAAGGCAGGGCTTGGTCCGCTTGCCACCTATATCCTTACGGACAAGACCGGAAAGCTATTGGAGGAAGCCAAGAAGTACGTCTCCAAGGAATCCGGGTTCGATACCCCGGAGAAGGCCGTTAGCGGCGCCATGGATATCCTTGCCGAAGCCATTGCCGATAAGCCGCTCTACCGTACCTTCCTCAAGGATATGGCCCGGAAGAAGGGAGTCCTGGAGACAGAGAAGGTCGAAAAGTGTGAAGATGCCACCTACGACAACTATGCCAAGTATTCGAGGACCCTCTCTTCTCTGAAGGGGTACAACATCCTGGCGATCAACAGGGGCGTCAGCAAGAAGGCGCTGACCAGGAAGCTAATCCTCGATGACGAGGTCTTCCTTGCCTTCGTCGGAGCCAAGGAAATCCCTGCTTCCACCTGCTACCACAAGGAACTTTCGGCAATGGTCCTGGATTCCTATACCCGTCTTATCCGTCCTTCCGTCGAGAACGATATCTATTCCGAGCTTTTCGACAAGGCCAGCGAAGAGTCCATCACGGAGTTCAAGGTCTCCCTGAAGGCGACACTGCTGGAATCCCCGCTCAAGGACAGACGGATCCTCGGGTTTGACCCCGGCTTTACAAACGGGTGCAAACTTGCCTTTATTGATGAGAATGGCAAGGTCCTGGATACTTATGTCCTGCCGAATCCTTTCTTCGGCTCCAGGAACAATGCCAAAGCTACTCTTCTTTCTCTTCTGACTAAGAACAAGACCAAGACCATCGCCCTCGGGAACGGAACAGCCTCCCGGGACAGCGAGAAGCTCATCAAGGAGCTGAGGGAGGAGAATCCCAGCCTTTCCGATTTGGAATACGTCATCGTCAGCGAAAGCGGGGCCAGCATCTGGAGCGCCACTGCCGATGCCCAGAAGGAATTCCCCCAGTTCAGCCCGAACCTCAGGAGCGCTGTATCCCTGGCCAGGCGCCTGGAAGATCCGCTGGCGGAGATGGTGAAGATCCCGCCGGAATCGATCGGCGTCGGCCAGTACCAGTACGACATCGATTCCAAGAAGCTCAAGACGGCCCTGGACGGCGTTGTCGAAGACTGCGTGAACTATGTCGGCGTGAACGTCAATACCGCCAGCGCCGTGCTTCTTTCCCATATCTCCGGCATCTCCTCCAAGCTTGCCTTAAGCATTGTCGAGACCAGGGAGAAGAACGGGCCGTTTGCTAACCGCCAGGCTCTGAAGAAGGTGCCGGGACTTGGTCCCAAGGCCTTCCTCAATGCGGCCGGATTCCTCCGGGTACCGAATAGCAGGGAACCTTTGGATGATTCCGCCGTCCATCCGGAATCCTATCCGATCGCCAAGGCTATCCTCAAGTCCCTCCCCGAAGGCAAGGAAGAGCGGGAAGAAGCTCTCCGCCTTATGACCAAGGAGCAGATCGAGGAAAAGAGCAAGGAACTTAATGTAGGCGACTACACCCTTACGGATATCCTCCACGAGCTGGTCAAGCCGACCCGGGATCCCAGAGACGTCAAGAAAGTCGCCCACCTCAACGAGAGCGTAACGGATATCAAGGACCTGAAGGAGGGAATGATCCTCCAGGGTACGATCCGGAATGTCGCCGGATTCGGCTTCTTCGTCGATCTCGGGATCGAGATCAACGGACTGGTCCATATCTCGGAGATGGCAGACCACTATGTTTCAGATCCCCATACCGTAGGTAAGCCGGGGGACATCGTCAACGTCAAGGTAATCGGCGTCGACCTCAAGAGGGGACGGATTTCCCTTTCCATGAAAGGGGTCAAGCAGAATTAGGCCCGATATGCTAAAATATAAGGCAGAGTGATGAAAATACGGAAGGGAGATATTCCATATGGATTATTATTTCGTTGAAAACGAAGACACGGGGAAGATGGGCATTTCCGCCTATGCTTTCCAGCAGATCGCCGATGCCTGCGAAGCTTCTCTCCTGGAAGGGGAGATGAAGGACTGCTTTGCCCTGACCGACGGCCACAGGACCCTGAAGAACAGCGTCCAGATCGATGCGAAGAAGAATGCCGTCAAAGTACGCCTTCCGATCTTCGCCTTCAAGAACAGCGATATGAAGAAGTCGACTGCCTTCCTGCAGGAATCCGTCTACCAGGCTCTCTATTCCGCTACCGAGGTCAGCCGCCTTACTGTCGACGTGGAGATTTCCGGCGTCCTCGAACAGAAAGCCGCATGAAAAAGGATTCCTCCTATTCCAGCCTCCGGAAGTCTTTTTCCGTGCTGGCAGGGTCTCCTATCTGGATCAGCATCGTCTCCTTCATCGGGGTCATCTTCCTCCAGCAGAACCTGAAGGTGGATACTGCTTCTTCGGCAGTGCTGGGAACAGGTGCCTTCCCCTTCCTCTTCGGAACAAGCCAGCTCACCTTGGTCCTTTCCGCCAAGACCCTTAACCTATCCTTCATCAAGGGAATGTCCTCCGTTCTTTCTATCGCCATCGGGCTTCTCCTTGTATTCTTCTCCTACTTTGCGGCGAAAGGCAGGAAAGGGTTCCTGGAAGGATGCCTTGTCGTCTACGGACTCGATACCGCCTTGTCTGTTGCCGCCCTTATAATCGGCGGAATCGGAAACACCCCTATCGATCCTGGGATTGCCTCCTATATCGTCTCTCCCCTCCTCCATCTTATCGGACTCGTGCTTATCCTCTACGGGGTGATACTTAGGAAGAAGCTAGAAGCCGAGGAAGGAACGGAAGAAGTCTCGACAAGGAAATAAAAACAACCATGGAAGAAAAGAAAGATATCCCGGAAGAGAAGAAGGAAGAGACCAATACCGGAACGAAGCCTATGAGCGCCAGGAAGAAGTGGGAGAACCGTTACTCGAGGAAGGACGAAAGGACCAAGGTCATGCAGTCCCTCTACCAGCTTTTCGTGATGGAAGAGAACAAGGAAGAGGCAATCGACGCCTCCCAGATTATCTGCTCCACCTACGGAGTCGAGAAATACGAAGAGGTCCCTGCCTTCTCGAGGGTCGTCTACGGACTTGCCATCGAGAACCTTTCCCCGATCACGGATCTTCTCCAGGCCCATCTGGTGAACTGGATGTTCGACCGTCTCGACAATGTCGCCAAGGCAATCCTCGTGGAGGCGGTATCCGAAGCGAACTACGGCCATCTCTCTCCCAGGAATGTCATCATCAGCGAAGCCGTGAACCTTTCCAAGGACTACCTCAAGACGAACGATTACAAATTCATCAATGCTGTCCTCGACCATTCCCTGGAGCATTATGACTTCCCAGAAAAGTCAGGAAGATAGCGGCCGTACTTTCTCCGTCGGCCAACTCTCAGCCCTTCTGAAGGGCTGTTTTTCTAATCCCCTCTTCCACTCCCTGACGGTATACGGGGAGATCTTCCAGATCCACCCCGGCAAATATACCTACATCGAGCTCGGGGACCAGGGAAAGAAGGAAACGAATTCCCCGATCGTGAAATGCGCTTTCGCCACCTACTACGGGGACGGATACGGGCTTGGCGATCTGAAGCCGGGGGATGTAATCTCCGTGACCGGGAGCCTTACCTACTACGAGCACGGATGCTCCCTGACCTTATGGGGAGAGTCCACCACTTTACTGAGCTCCCAGACCGGAAAGAATCTTCTTCTCCGGAAGAAGACTTTGGAGAAGCTGGAAAAGCTTGGGTATCTAGAGGAATCCAGGAAGAAGCCGATTCCTAGGTTCTGCAGGAAGGTGGCAGTCCTTACGGCAGAGACGGGTGCCGCCTATCAGGATATCCTGAAGACCCTCCATGACAGGTTCCCTGTCTCCAGCGTCCTCTTCCCGGTCACCGTCCAGGGGGAGAATGCCGCTAGAAGCATCCTTGCTGCCCTGGAGGAAGCCAAGAAGGGGAACTTTGATGTAATCCTTCTAGGAAGAGGCGGAGGAAGCAAGACGGACCTAAGCTGCTTCGACGACGAGAAAGTCGCTCTCTCCATTGCTACCTCTCCGGTTCCGGTGATTACGGCTATCGGCCATACCGTCGATACCTCGATTGCCGACCGGGTATCGGACAGAATGGCTATCACCCCGACGGAAGGGGCAAGCCTTATCAACCCGAGCCTTGCGGATATCGAGGAAGAGAAGGAAGCAATCCTCGAAGGGCTTAGGGACGGATACCTTTCCATCCTCAGGGAGAAGAGGCTGGCCTTGGAAGGATTGAGGAATGCTCTTCTTGCCTATTCCCCATCAAGGCTTCTCTCCGGAAAAGAGGAGAAGCGGAAGAGCCTTGAAAGCTCCCTCAGTATTGCCTTCCTTGCCAAAGCATCCCAGTACCGCCAGGAGAAGGAATCCCTTTCTTCCGCACTTGAGGACGGGTTATCCTATTACCTGGGAAAGAAGAAGGCGGAGTGCCTTGCCCTTGCCGGGAACATGGAGGCCCTGTCTCCCCTCCTTATCCTGGACAAAGGCTATGCCCAGGTATTCCAGGACGGAATCCTTGTGAGGCATCCCAAGGATCTCCATAAGGGAAGTGCCGAGATCGCCTATCCGGAAGGCAGAAGGAAAGTCGACGTATCCGACTAGGAGGACCCAATCATGGAAAAGAAAAAAGATCTTTCGAAATGCAGCTATGAAGAGCTGGAGAAGGAAGCAAGCCTTGCCGTAACAAAGCTTTCCGAAAGCGGGCTGGCTCTCGATGAGGCAACCAAGCTCTTCGAATACGGGAAGAGCGTGCTTGCCGAGATGGAGAAGCGTCTTGCCGACCTCGAGAAGAAGGCTGCGGATACTATCCGCTAGGGTAAGGAAGTGGCGAAGAAGAATGAGAAGAAGACAAACCGCAGTCTGGTAGGCGGGGCTAACGGCCTTGCCGATCTTTCCAATGGAAAACTACGGGTCCTTGCAACCGACATAAGAGCGGATATCCTCTCTTCGACCCTTGCCTTCGGCGGACATCTCTCCTCCAACCTCGGAGCCGTCGAACTGACGATGTCCCTTCTCCGTTCCTTCGACCCGCTCAAGGATGATATCCTCTTCGATATCGGGCATCAGTCCTACGCCTACAAGATCCTGACCGGGCGTCCTCTGCAGAAGCTGAGGAAATTCGGCGGGGAACCGCCTTTCGGGGACAGGTTCCTTTCCCCTTACGAGAAATACGAGAACGGACATGCCGGAACGGCAGTCCCTGTCGCCTACGGAATGGCCAAGGCCAAAGCCCTTGCCGGGGACGACAGCTATACCGTTGCCCTTATCGGCGACTCCTCCATTCTGAACGGAGTATCGGCAGAGACCCTGAATGTCCTCTCCTCGGACAAGAAGACGCGGCTTGTCATCGTCCTGAACGACAACGGAATGGGGATCTCCCCGACCGTCGGCGGATTGAACAAGAAGTTCGTAAAGCTGAGGAACTCCCGCTTCTATTTCCGTACGGCAAACGGGTTCGGAAAACTGATGAGCAGACGGAAATGGAGCTGGAAGATATTCCTCAAGCTAAGGGACTGGAAGGATTCCATAAGGGCAAAGCTTATCGAACCCACGGTCTTCGAAGCCGCCGGCATCAAGTACATGGGACCTTTCGACGGGCATGATTTCTCTTCCCTGGATCTGGCTTTCGAGAAAGCCAAGGCTTTCCAGGGACCGGTAGTGATCCACGTCCTGACGAAGAAGGGATGCGGATACGGACCGGCGGAAGAGGACGAATGCGGGGAATACCACAATGTCGTTCCGCATTTCGACAAGAATGCCCAGATCCGGAAGGAAATCCATTCCTTTACGGACCTCAAGTCCTCCTTCGCCTTCGGAAGGATGGCCAAAGACGACAGGCTTGTCTTCCTCACTCCGGCTATGGAACGGGGTTCGGGGCTGGAAGCACTATCGGCCAGGTATCCGGACAGGGTACTGGATGTCGGGATCGCAGAGGAAGCCTGCGTCACGATTGCTTCCGGTTTTGCCCTGAAAGGCTTCCATCCGGTCATCGATATCTACTCTACCTTCCTGCAGAGATCCTTCGACGAAGTCCTGGAAGACCTCTCCCGGGAGAAGGTGAACGTCCTTATCATCGATGAGAAGGCCGGACTTGCCAACGGGGACGGCTCTTCCCACCACGGGATCTATGACGTCGCGATGATGAAGGCCATCCCCTTTGTCCACATCTACATGCCTTTCGACAGCAAGAGCACCAAGGAACTGTCCAAAATGGTGAGCCTCTTCGACATGGGTCTTTCGGTCCTCCGTCTTCCCAGGGACAATCCTTTCGAAGAAGGGCTTCCCTATTCCCTTTCTTCTTCCTTTGCTCTTTTCTCCTTCGGGAAGAGGAACACGAGGATCGTCCTTTCCGTGGGGCCTCTGGGAAAGAGGCTTGTTTCCTGCTCCCTGAAGGAATTCGACAAGGTCCTTCTTCTGGATCTCCTCCCCAAGGATGACATCCTTTCTTCCCTTTCCCTCCTCTCCTATTCCGAGCTATACTTCTATGATCCCTATTCCGTTAGGACAGGGACTTCGGAAGTCCTGGAAAGCTATCTCGGAAGAAACGGATACAAAGGAAAATTCGTATCCTATTCCTTCCCCGTGGATTTCGTTCCATACGGGGACAGGGACTCCCTTTTATGCCTTAGCCACCTCGATATCGAAGGAGTTTATCAGGACATCCTGGAAAAAAGCCGTCCAGCGGATAGAGAAGAGAAGGAGGAACAGTAATGCTTAGCGAACTTCATATCTCGAATCTTGCCGTCATCGAAGATACGACTCTGTCTTTTACCAAGAAGGAGACTGCCCTTGTCGGCGAGACAGGAGCAGGAAAATCCCTGATCGTCGACTCCCTTTCCCTGCTTTCCGGGGAGAAGGCCGATTTCACCCTTGTCCGGGATCCGGAGAAGAAAGCCGTGATCTCCGCCCTTTTCCT
>Ga0172377_10007192_pt1 | contig 11448 bp, 5 predicted proteins | sample Pumphouse3metaG_FD_119749 | JGI IMG/M metagenome (GOLD analysis project Ga0172377, IMG submission 119749) | Leachate microbial communities from a municipal landfill in Southern Ontario, Canada - Pumphouse #3 metaG | ecosystem: Engineered > Solid waste > Landfill > Unclassified | place: Canada... | reverse complement strand
CCTCGTCCAACAGCATATATTCAGGATGCTTGTACACGGCGCGGGCGATCATCACACGCTGTCTTTCTCCCCCGCTCAGGCCGTTGCCTTCGGAACCTATCTTCGTATGGATGCCCAACGGCAAACCGGATACATAATCTGTCAGACAAGCCGCAGACAAAGCGGCTTCGAGCCTTTTCTCGTCAAAAGGTTCCCCCAACACAATGTTGTTCTTCAAACTATCTGAAAATACAAAGTTATCCTGCATCACGATGCCTGCCCGCTGGCGCAGCGATTCGGCTTTGTAACTCTGCAGGTTGCGCCCGCCCAATAGAATTTCACCCGACGTGGGAGCATAAAATTTCAATAACAATTTCATCAGCGTCGTCTTGCCGCTCCCACTCTCGCCTACGATGGCTGTGGTTTTTCCTTTTGGAATTTTCAGGCTCACATCCTCCAGTGCCGCTTTGCCGATGCTCCCCGTATATCGGAAAGTTACGTGGCGCACCTCCAAATCGCGCGGACCGTCAAACGGCACCTCCCATTGCTCCGGCCGGTCTTCGTTCTCGCACAGATGCACTTCCTCCGAACGTTCCAAGCTGATTTTTGCATCCTGCAATTGACGCAGAAACGATATCAGTTGCGAGAGGGGACCGTCTATCTGGCCGATGATGTTACTGATACTCATCATCATACCCAGCGTCAGATCTCCCGATACGACGGCAGCTGCAATCCAGAATGTCACCAAAATGTTGCGGGCCTGTCCAATCACCGTAAACCCCGTGTTCTGTATCTGATTCAACTTCAGGACCCGTTGACTGGTGGTGTACAACTCCTCCTGCATGCCTTGCCATTCGTTGATTTTATAGTCTTCATAGGCATTGAGCTTAATGTCCGTAATACCCGTCATCAGTTCGTACACCTTGTTCTGGTTCCGCGCATTGATTTTAAACTGTTCGTAGTCCAGTGCTTTGCGTTTGCGGAAAAAGTACGCCATCCACAGCGTACTCAGACCTGTCATAAACAGGTAAAACGCCAGAATCTTCCAACTGTAAAATCCGATGATCACGGACAGGATGACTCCAGACACGAGTGAAAACAGCGTTTGCATGCTGCTTTGCGTCGTGAAACCCTGCAGACGGTAATGGTCGTTGATGCGTTGCTGATAGTCCCCCACGCTTTTCGTTTCAAAAAACGTCATCGGCAGTTTCAACAACTTCGACAAATAGTCATGCAGAATATTGATATTGATGCGTGTGCCCATATACAGCGTTACCCAACTACTGATGATTCCCATCGTGAAACTCCCCACGAACAGACACAATTGTGCTATAAGCAGGCTCGTGATGATGCCGAAATCCCTCGTCCCGATACCTTGATCCACCAATGCCTGCGTCAGAAAAGGCGTTACAAGCGACAGAACCATGCCGCTGAGCAACCCCATCGACAACTGGACCATCTCGTTTTTGAAAGGCAGCACATATTTCTTCGCAAAAGCCAGCAGACTGTGTTTCTGCTTCACCTCCGGCAAGTCATAAAACTTCTGTGTGGGCTCCATGACAATCGCCACACCTTTATCTCCCGCCAGCCACGCTCGCATAAAGTCCTTCTCGTCATGGGCATGTTTGCCATACGCCGGATTGGCCACGTAATAAAGCCACCGCCCCGTCCAACGACTGCGCTTCACTTGATACAAAACCACGAAATGGTTCTGCTCCCAATGCAAGATAGCCGGCAACGGACATTTTTCCCGCAACTGTTCCGGCGTCAATTCGAATGAAGCACTCTCCATGCCGATTTCTCCCAGACATTTGCGGATCCCCGCTACACTCACACCCTCTCTGCTCAGACAAGAACGTGTACGCAAATAGCTCAGCGGATAAGTTCTACCGTATGCACTCGCTACCATGCGGATACACGACGGACCACAATCCATCTGATCAAACTGTCGGGTAAACTTCAAACGCATCGATTTTACTTTTTCTTCTTCGGTTGGATATTCAGACGATAAATCACGTGCAGCATGACATAACTAGGAATGGAGTTGCACCAAGTCTCCGTACTTCCCTGTGCATTAATGCTGTAATTGTATGACGACAGGTTGTGCAGCATGTCGAACCCATCAACCATCATCGCAAGCTTGCCCTTCAGCATGGTTTTGGAAAGACGCGCGTTCCACACCAAGTCGTTCGTGTTTGCAGCACTGTTGCTGTATCCGCGACGACTATACATTGTCAAGTCAGTAGCAAATTGTAGGCTCCAGGGCAATTCTATAGTGGCATTCATTCCATAGTCTACATTTCCCGCATTTACGGTATTAAAATCTGTCATAGCACTGGTCGCATGATACCACGTTGTATTGAATTTAACCCCTGCACTTACTTTTTTAAAACAATAAGTTAGGTGCAGTTTCTCTGAAAGAGAGACATTATGAACGATATTACGCTGTCCCAGCAAACTGAGCTTTGTTGTCGTCATATCCACACTATGCAGGTAACCGACATAAGTATCTGTTGAGAATGTAAGTTTGTGATTTTTGTCAACAGGCATAGCATAATTTGCATTTGCAGAAGTGTTCCAATTGCCATTCACGCATTGTGGAGTATTGATACACATGCCAGTCTCGTTGTTGTAAAGCGTAGCATAAGCCACTTGGTTGCGCACTGAATGATAAGATAGTTTCGCACTAAAAGTGCGCTGTTTACGTGTACTGTTGTTTGCATAGGTGAAATCAATCTTATGGACAAGTGTGTTTCTAAGATTTGAGTTCCCATGTACAATGTTCAATGGATCAGCATCATCAGTAATATTTTCAAGCAAGCTCACCAACTCAGGGGTATTATGACTCATTTCGTAGTTTAGGGCAACACTGCGCAAGGAATTATGCCACTCGTATTTGGCTTCAAGAGCAGGATTAAGAAATACATGATTACGATGAAAAATTGTATCAACATCAACACGTACATAGTCAAGCCTCTCATATTTGAAGTCTACAGGAATACAAATATCGATGTCATAGTAACCGCGCTCCTTTACCTGTCCCTGGGACTGAAATCTCAGACCTGCACTATGACTGCTTTCCATGTTCTTACTGTTGAAACTGTTGTTCCTGTCTATTGTTTGAAGTATCTCCACCTCTGACGGAAGCATTCCCAATTGGCTATCTTCACCCCACTGAGCAAGTTTTTCAAGACGAAAAAGAGAATAATCCTGATGAGTATTACTGATATTGTATTTATAGAAAGGTACAAGTGCCGTCTGCGGTTTTAACCAATAGTAATACTCTCCTCGAACCATATAGTTGAAACTACTGAATGGGTGCATACGATTATAGCGGTTCCGAAAATCTTCATTTCCTGACGTTTGCGGATATTTTAGCATATTGTGATCGTAAAGATTCTTCTCCTGATAAAAATAAGATGCATCAGTATTGATTTGAAAAAGATCATCTATGTTCTTAAACTTAACCATCGTTGTAGTCGTTACCGCAGCATTCGTCTGCCAACCGTTTTCACTCATTCGATATCCCAAGTGATTCATTGTTATACCATTCAGAACTGAGCCTATATTGGGACGGCGTATGCTATCCACTAAATGCTCCCACTCTTCTGGTTTGACAGAAAAAGTCGCTGCCCACGTGTTGCGCCAGTTGTTCCATTTATTATAGGTAAAAGAAGGCGTAATATAAAATTGCACCATTTTTCTGTTTAACTGTAATTGATGATAAGTACTCATATTTGTATTACAACTATGCTGATAATAGTCAGTAGCATCAAAGCGATTTCCACTCGAAAGGAAACGCTCACTGCGAGTAATGTATTGATTATCGCTACCCACGTGTTCCACTTGGACATTACCATTTATCTTAAAACGCTCTTGATAATCATTCACAGAATAGTCCGCCCCAAAAGTCTTGGGTTTATTGAGGCCCTGTTGCAAAACCTCGGGTTTCCAGTCTCCATCTTGTCCCGGCTTACGCATTTCGTTGAGATTGTTCATATTCCCGTAGAAACACAGACGAGACTGACGCGTAAAGCGCATTGCAAACAATCGTGTCAAATATCGTTCTTTCGTTCCTTGTCCCGCATCAAAATTAGCAAGCCAGCCAATGCTGTATTCTTTCTTTAGATTGACATCCATCACAAACTTCTCATCCCCCGTTCTATGTCCGGCAAATTTACTAAGTTCACCTTGCTTCTCATATACCTTTACTGTCTTCACCGTATAAAATGGAAGATTTTGGAGCATCAATTCCTGTTTGTTATTGAAAAAGTCTTCGCCATTCAATAACAAACTCTCCACATATTTCCCGTTTACAAAGATTCTTCCATCTTCTTTTAGTTCCACACCTGGAAGTTGACGCACAAGAGCATCAAGCATAGATCCTTCTGGCAATTGAAAGGCATCCGCGTTATATACGAGAGTATCACCTTTATGAAAAAACTTCACCTTAGTTGCTTTTATCGTGGCTTCACCAAGTTTGTGCTCCATCTTGCGACTAAGTGCTACAGTCCCAAAATCGTAAACATTTTTACGCCCTTTCGGTTTGTAATCAATGTGCAGATCTTGTGATTCGTACCCAACATATCCGAAAGAGACGGTATACTTTCCAGACTTATTTGACATGGGGAATATCCAAGCAGGATAAGTATCAAGCACTTGAATATCTTTTACTACCATGCTGTCTATTACATTGCCGGAGGAGTCTTTGAGGAGAGCTTTGACATCACTCAACGCCTGCCCCGTCATACGATCCTTTATACCTCCATAAATATACTTATTCTTTGCACTCTGGGAAAAACTGATTGTGGGCAACAAACAAAGCTCTATTATTAACACCAATCTGAACACTCTCATGAATTTACATATAATCGTTAGCATAATTAAATTAACACATATTTAGCCGCCTCTATTATCTATTAATTTTTCGTACAATTAACACACAATTTCATCAATAATTCCAATAAAATGCTCATTTGTATTTTGCACGATTTTTGAACATCATAAATAAATGCTATATTTATAATCAATAAGTTAGAAGAAAGCACGCACAAGTTTCCTTCTTGCTTTTGTAAAAGGGACATATCGTATCGCATTTGCTTGCAAACAAGATTTGTAATTTTCATAATATCCTTTTGATATATAGAAATTTAAATATAATGATAATATTATGCAATCGTATGAGTCGATTTTTAATCAGTATAATAAATATAGAATTTATCTTTATTGCATATAGTTATGATCTAAAGTTTTTTACTAGACTCTGCTGGACATGCATTGTCCAGCAGAGTAAAAATTTAGAAAAATAAAGATGAACCAGCTCCAGGGAAACCCATTGCTACAACTTTTGTGGAAGTCGGTGTGGGAGTCGGTGTGGGAGTAGCTGTTGGTTTGGTTGGACGTGTCGGTGGTGTACCAACACAACCATTTTGACAACCATTTTGCTTGGTACAAATAAATTGCCAGCTAGCTGAGAATTGGCCATCAGCAGTATCTAAGGCAACAAAGCCACCTTTTAGTTGGCCTTCTTTTGTTTCTTGGACTACAGGAATCCCCTGTTCCAAAGCGCTCAATACGCCATAATTTTTTTTAATTTACATTTTTAAAAAATTTAATTATTAACACTTACCTAATTAGGCTTTAATAGCTTGTCCTTTTCGTTCTTAAAATATAATTTAAACGTCCATCAACAATATCGTACTTTTCCTTTTCAGAATAACCAAAGAGACAACCTTGAATAGTATCTGCTTCTAATTTTGTTTGAGAACATCCACCATGACAAATTGGATATATCTTACAACTCCGACAAAAGGAGTTCCCATATTTTATTGACATACGCTTGAAATATTTATCATTCCAAATAATTTGCCCATCTTCTGTCAATTTTCCTTCATTATTGTCAGATTTAAATTGGCGAGCCGTACATTTATAAACTAAACCATTATAATTTATTGTAGCTTGATTTTCAGCGTCGTCCCTGCAACGTTCTTTATTATACCTTTTTTCAACTCTTACTTGAAGTGATTTGCGGCTATACAACAAAGCTAAATCAATAGCTTTGTCTCTTATATTCTTAAAAGAAGATTCTTGCCAAACCTGTTGGAAATCAAAATATAAAAGTTTTTTCTCTTTCTCTGTTATATCAGCATATACATCTAGAACATCAATGAAACTATCAACACTCTCTCTAGTATAGTTAAAACGATTATTTACAATCATTCCAGAACTAAGAGTACCTTTTATGTTTTTAATAATACAATCATAAGTGTCAAATCCACTCGTCGTGTTTCGTATTTTATTATGTTCCTCCTTATTACCATCTATTGTTATTTGAAATACAGGATTATTCTTTAAATCCAATGATAATATTTGGTTACGCACATTTTCTGAGAGTAAAACACCATTAGTCGTAATGTCAATATATAAATTAACATCATTTTCAGCACATACGTCTCTTGAATATTTCATTATTGGCAACACCACATTATTAAATTCTAATAGCGGTTCTCCACCAAAAAAACTCAAAAAAAGATTATTAATCTGCTGATTACGCACCTTGCTATTAATAAACTTATAAACCCTATCAAGCAAAATTGGTTTCATGTTTGTATGTGGCTTATGCTCCTCATAACAGTACCAACAATGTAAGTTACAATTCATCGTTGGATAAATTGTAAGATAAAAAGTTGAAGAATCATTATCTTCCGTTTTCCATTTATTTATCAGATTATTCCATTCATCTGCAGCATTTTCCACTATCATACCCTTATTAACTAATGCCGTGTAGAGATCGGGATGTATCAATTGAATTTTTGATACATCCTTCTGATGTTCTTCAACCAAATTTGCAATCTCGGAATTTAATAGTACAATGCCATCTGTTGCCACATTGTACATAACCATTTTATCTTCTTTTAGAATCAAGAAGTTGTAATAACTATAATCCATTTTATTTTATTATTTTTTTAATTTTCATGCGCATCATTATATATAATGATGCGTTCATTGTCGGATTAACTAATGCATTGTTCCAATATTCTATATTTTGAGGAATATGCGTACTATTCTCCAACCATACTCTTATATTTAAAGGTACTTCATTATTATTGTACCCATATTTTAACAACCAGAGAAAATGAAAAGCAAAAGAAGTGGATGCTAAAGAACTATCGTTCTCTAGTATTTTTTTCGCAGCAACCTTTATTTTTTTTAGTTGGAAAGCATCATATGTATTTTGATAGCCATGTTTTTTTGCGTAATTAATTCTTGCAACATAATATGCAACATATCCACCCAATCCAAAACCTAATTCAGTATCATAAATAGTTTCTAACGATACATGTGAAAGTTGCAAATCGATTTTTTTTAGAATATATTCGATATCATCCTCCAATAAATTATTATCAGACAAATATATTAGCCCCCAACCAATCCCAGATAAACCATGATAAAAATTGAATGGCAAACCATTAGAATCAATATACGAATTAATATTAATCCATAAATCTTCCATAACGTTATCAATGCGCTTGGATTGATCGAATTCATTATAATAGCTTAGCCATAACAAAAGCCCCATTTTACCCTCACATAATCCGGCTTTTTCAGGAATATTTTTCAATAAGAAATCAGCAATTTTTGTCAATATACCATCATATCGTGGTATAAAATTATCTCTTTTAGACAACATTTTTCCTTGAAGATCGATTATAAATTGAAATTGCCTTTTAAAGATACCTTGATAATATGTTTTTAATTTCAACCATTTATCTTTTTCTTTACGAAATTTATTTAAAGCATAATGATATCCTATAATATTGTTCCTAAAAAAGAAGGCTAAATTGATTGCATGTAATGATTGAGGATATAGCAAATATGAGATAAGAAGTTCATTAAATATTTCCACCTCTTGATATCTTCTATAAGGAGAAGATTCCCTGTAAATATGACCAATAACAACATCTTTGACCAAGACACAACGCCCTCCTTCAAGCCAAGTTTTAATACTAATATACGCTTCATCACTACCATAATATAAAAGTCCATTAAGTCCCTGCAAATACTCCCAATATCTTTTGCTAGCTACATACCCAGCTCCTAAAATTGCGGGTATTATATCCTCTTTAGGATTATCAGTATATTCAAATGTATTCCATTGTATTTCCACTAATGATCGTCCCTTCATAAATGTAAAAAAAGCCCCAAAATTTTTACAACATCCCGGATAGTCTGATACAACACCATTTTCTTTCTGTAATGCCTTACCTTGACAACATAAAACTTGTCTATCATTTTTCAGAAGCATCGAAACCAGCTTTTCGTCCCAATCATTTGAATAAAATCGCATATGACCATCTAATAAAATGAAATACGGCGTTTTGCAAAGTTGTACGCCCAAGTCTCGAGATGCAGCAACACCTTTTCGTTGTTTGTTAAATACATAATACACGTCATAATCCATCAATTCCTGCTCATACGCATATCCATCTGTCGATAAGTCATTAATGGTAATAATATCCACCTTAGAATCAACTGTTTGTCTAATACTTTTTACAGTGTTTATAACTTCTACGCCTTCATTTAAAAATGGAATTATCACAGTCAAATATTTTTTTGAAACTTTTATTTCAGGAATTAAGCATTTTGGAGAATTCTTACTTGCTATCCAACTTTGTAAATCAGAAACTACTCTTGTTACAGATTCTATTTGAATATCTGCGTGTATAGAACTTGTTTGACTTGGTAAAACTCTATATCTAACCAAAACTTCTGGAATATTTTCCAAATGAAGGCCTAGTTTTAGCATATCAGTCCAGAATCCATAGTCATCAGCATATATATATAGTCTCTTGTATAAAAGATGATTTTTGATTATTGTCTCTCTTCTAAGCATTGACGTAGAATTACAAATATAGTTTGCATTTAGAAAATCATTTGCAGTAAATTTATGCCCAGCCCAATGTTTTATTTTATCTTCAATATTACCAAAACATATTGCATCACCACCTAATACATCTATTTCAGGGTGTTGCTCCATATATTCATATTGAATTTTTAATCGGTTAGGCATCATAATATCATCATGATCAATTCTCGCAATGTATTTTCCTTTAGCTTCATAAAGCATTCTATTTTCGGTACCAATAAAATCATGTTTACATCTAACAAGACGAATACGCAAATCATGATAACTCTCAATTATCTCACATGTATTATCTTCTGATTCATCGTCACCAATAAGCAATTCAAAATTCTGGAATGTTTGTTCTAAAATGCTATCAATAGTCTCTCGTATAAAAGCTGCTGCATTATATGTAGTAACTATAACTGAAATAGGTATCTGAGATTTATTATCCATCTTTCTTTTTAATATTATACAACATCAATATTCAAATATATAAACCTTCTTTGCTTATAACCATATTCTTCTCGAAATTATATACTGGAAAGCACCATAACAATTGTGCTCTGTATGTTTTTCATTACGTATTCATTTACGTTTTTGCAAAAATATAAAGAAATCAGTCTACGTTGCATCACAAAAACAAACAATTTTGCATACATTTGTATGCATTTTAGGTTAAACTTTGTTATTTTTATGTTGTAAAACAAGTAAAGTCATCGTTTATAATAAAAACAGCACCGACCCTATTGGTTTTGTCTACTTATTATATAAACATCAATTCCAGAAGCCCAAAACTTAATGCCATTGGTCTTTTCTCAAATAAAATAGCTCTTCCTCTTTTGAAGTTATTTTTGTTCAATTTTTTGAAGCCACACAGACACTGCGTATTCTTTGAAAGAAGAAGAAAACACGCATGACCGTTTTTTGATGATTCAAAACATGGAAAGTTCTATTGTAGAATTATGAGCAAAGTAATCATTTGATATTAAGCTTTTAAACAACTTATTTATTACTAAAGTTCCGTGAAAGACGACTTCTTGTTTAAGATAATCCAGAACAAAACAAGTATTCCCTAAATTAAGTATCTCATCTTTACTTTTTCTTCTTCGGTTGCACATTCAAACGATAAATCACATGCAGCATGACGTAACGCGGCACCACATTATAACGCGTTTCCGTCCTGCCTTGCGCATTCACAGAACGATAGATGTTCGATAATTTTCCCAGAATGTCAAAGCCATCCACAAAACACGTCAGATTCCCGTTCAGGAACGTCCGACTCAAACGCGCATTCCAGACCAAATCGTTCGTGTTCATCGACTTTAATTCATAACCGCGACGACTGAACATCGTCAAATCCGTACTCATTTGTAGTTTTAACGGCAAATTCCACAGTCCCGTCACTCCATACCGGAAATCCCATACGTTCATATTTTGGAAGTTTGCTCGTCCACTCGTAATGTCTGACCAAGCCACTTTCCCTTTCAATCCTACTGTGTTTTGTCCTATCTTATATTTCAAACTTGCCTCTTCTCCCAGATTCCATGTTTTCACTACACTGCGCTCTACGCCGAGTCCATCTGTTGTTCCCGTCAAATCCACATTGTGCAAATAGCCATAACTGGTGTGGGTGTCCAATGTCAACATCTCTTTTTTGTCTATATCGCGATTATAATCCGTTTGTCCACTGATGTCCCAATTTCCATTCACGTTATCAGGTTGTGTAGTTCGAATTCCCGTTTTTGTATCGTACACGAAACCCATTGCCAAGGCATTACATACATACCGATAATTTAAACGTGATGTAAACATGTTGTCATACTTTGTAACATTTCGTCTATATTCCGCAATCACGCTATGCGTACTCGTATTTTTTAAACACGAGTTACTCAATGTAATATTCAAAGGATCTACGTCATCCTTAATATTCAAACGATAAAACAACGAAGGTGACGACCATTTTAATTTGTAAGAAATCCATTCTTGATGATTCCCCTTATTCGGACTACAGTCAATTTTAAATTCAGGATTAATAAATACCAATTTTCGGGTCAATATGGTGTCAATTATATTTCGGCGATAATTTAGCTTGTTCGACGTGATATCTAAAGGTATTTCAAAAGTAAATCCCATTTGATGGTTTTTGCCAACATTAATGTGCTTTTCAATATGCAACCAAGGTTTTACGAGATCGTCATTTGTTCTGCTAAAATAACTATTTCTTGCATCAATAACCATTTGTAGTGAATCGTAATCGGAAGGTAAATCTGTTAATTTTTTATGGTCTGCATATCCCCAATATTCCAATTTCTGTAAATCAAAAAGTTGCCTGTCGCGTGAACTGTATTGATGAGCATAATCCAATTGCATGAAAATTGTAGTCTTCCATAGAAAAACTGTGTAATCAACGCTTCCTCCTAATACATAATTTTTATCAGGAGTTTTCCGGTAACGATGAATATAGTCTGGTTGTTTTACACTATCTGCCGGATAATCTATATATTGTTGCTCCATATATTTAGCATTCTGCTTGTTATAATTCCAATTAAAAGCAAAACTGAATG
>Ga0172377_10007191_pt1 | contig 11448 bp, 7 predicted proteins | sample Pumphouse3metaG_FD_119749 | JGI IMG/M metagenome (GOLD analysis project Ga0172377, IMG submission 119749) | Leachate microbial communities from a municipal landfill in Southern Ontario, Canada - Pumphouse #3 metaG | ecosystem: Engineered > Solid waste > Landfill > Unclassified | place: Canada... | reverse complement strand
TTTTTGAGTTTAGAGGTGTTTGCGTTTCTCTCACGGATAAGCTCAGAACTTTGTCTTTTGAGTTCTTTGGTGTTTGATTTTGGAGCGGATTTGACCTTTTCTTCTTCAAACTCTCCACCCAGGTGGTCCCTCTCTCGGGCTTTGCCCGATTCACCTTGTTCTTCCCAGCCGATTTTTTCCAAGAACTCATCATATCCGCCGTCAAAATACTCTGCACCATCTTTGGTAAAGATAACAAGTCTGTCACAAACGCGTCGTAAAAGCTCTTCGGAGTGAGTGACGACGATAATTGAACCCTCAAATCTGTTGATGGCTTCTGTGAGCGCTTCGATGGAGTCCATATCGAGGTGGTTTGTCGGTTCATCAAGCAGAAGAAGATTGACCTCACGGGCCAAAATTTTAGCGAGCATAACACGGCTTTTTTCACCGCCTGAGAGCAGGGAGATTTTTTTGAGCGCCATATCGCCGCTAAACATCATAGCACCGCATAAGCCGCGTACTTTGGATTCGGGCATTTTTGGGTCTGCCGTATAAATCTCATCCATGACATTGTTGTTGGCATTGAGATGTGCGATGTTTGTCTGTCCAAAATGCCCGTAAGCCGTGTTCATCTGATAGTTTACACTGCCCGCAAGTGGTGTGAGCTCTTTGCCGATAACATTAAGCAGAGTCGATTTTCCTTTGCCGTTTTTACCGATAATTCCCAGACATTCGCCTTTGGCTAGAGTAAAAGAGATATCTTTGAAGAGGATATTTTGCTCAGTGTAGCCAAAGCTAAGATCTTTGACTTCAAGCAAAACTTTTGCCGCTGTCTCTTTGTAAGCAAAATCAAACTTTAAGTTGGCATCAAATCCCAAGTCATCAAGCAGCTCCATCTTCTCAAGCTGTTTGACTTTTGACTGCGCAAGTGCCGCTGTGGAGGCTCTTGCTTTGTTTCTTGCGATGAAATCTTCAAGCTCTTTGACCTTTTTGTCTTGAGAGATTTTTTGTTTTTCATAGAGTTCGTCATTTGCCGCAAGTTGTTCATAAAACTTATGAGTATTTCCGGGAATGAGAAAGAGATTTTTTCGCACAATTCCCATGGTATGTGTACAAACAGCGTCCATAAAATCCCTATCATGCGTGATGAGGATAAGTTCTCCCTGAAAATTTTGCAAGAAATTTTTGAGCCAGCGAAGTGAGACGATATCAAGATAGTTGGTCGGTTCATCCAAAAGCAGAAGGTTGGGCTCAGTGACAAGAAGTTTGGCTAGATTGATACGAATCTGGTAGCCACCCGAAAAAGAGAGAGGATTTTTATCCAAATCTTCCCCTGTAAAACCAAGACCAAAAAGTATCTTTTCTACTCTGTAAGTATCATACTGCATCTCATCTGTGAGTGCCAAAGCCGCTTCAGCGCGAAGGGTGGATTCGGTGAAAACAAGATGCTGTTTGAGTGTACCGATGCGGTAGCCTTTTGGGATGAGTATTTCCCCGCTATCAACACTCTCTTCGCCTAAAATAAGTTTAAAAAGTGTGGATTTTCCGCTTCCATTGCGACCTACGAGACCTACGCGATTGCCTGCGTTTAGCTTAAAACTGAGTTTGGAGAAAAGCTCCTGCGAAGAGAAGCTTTTTGAGATATTGTTGAGCTGTATCATTTCACTCTTTTATGAGGATTTATTTTTCTTTTCCGTTTCCGTAGTGTTCAAAGAGATAGTTTGTGGTTGCTATTTCAGCTTCTTTGTCTATAGGAGCTTTGAAGTGGTGGATCATCTTCACTACTTTTTCATGCCAAAATTGGCGTGATTGCGGTCCTTGGTTGATGATGTATCCAAAAGAGTGGCACATCAAACAGTTTGCTTCTATGGCATCAAAACCTTTACCCATTTTGATTTCATACGGCATATAAGGAACTTCTACTTTTTCATCTACCTGTGCAAAGAGCGTTGTGAGAGCCAGAATGCTCAAAAGTACTATTTTTTTCATCATCACTCCTTATATAACTTCGATAGTTACACTATCGATACCGTTGTATTTGTATCCGCCATGGTTCCATTTGACTTCATGAGCAAAAGGCTGTTCTGCGCCCAGACGATTGATAGCTTTTGCCATAATCGTCACTTTGCCGTAAGCCGTCGGTTTGTAGGCAAATCGAAATTCTCTAAAAGCGTATCTGTCCGCGTCTTTGAGAATTGCCGTTTTCCAGCTTTTGCCGCCGTCCGTAGAGATAAGCACATCTCTGATACCGTGTCCATCATCAAAGGCAACTCCACGGACAACTACGTGCGAGTTATGCGCAACAACCGTATTGTTTGTAGGATAGCCGATAACAGATTTGACATTCATTGTTGTGATAGGTTTTGTCGTTTTGTACTTTTCTTCAGGTGTCTCACACTCACAAGAGTTATCAGGCACACGGTATGCAACATCCATAAAGAAGAGTTTTTCATAATCTTTTGTTACAGTGATATTACTGAGCATTTTTACCCAGCTGTCTGAATAGTGCCCCGGAATGACCAAACGCACAGGAAAACCGTTGAGGTATGGCAAATCTTCGCCGTTCATCTCATAGGCTACGATAACATAGTCATCAAGCTCATCAAGTTGCATTTCACGTACGAAATTTGGAGTTTCATAATAGGCAGCTGTTTCGCTTCCATTAAATCCTATCCAATGAGCACCTTTTTTGATACCTGCACGGTTAAGGATGTCTTTGAGGCGTACACCCTTCCATTTTGCACAGCCCATAGCGCCGCTTCCCCACTGAATACCGCCTGCTACGGGTTGGAATGCAGAACGGCTATTGCCTCCACACTGTAGCACTGAAGTCACTTCAACCTGCTCATAGTCGCGTTTGAGTTCAGCTAGAGAGATAGAGAGTTCATTTTCTACAAGTCCGTTGATTTTGATTCTGTATGTCTCTACATCGATAAAAGTAGGGATTTCCGGCATGTGCCAACGCACAAAAAATTCATCATTGGGTGTGATGCCATGCGCAAAGGCTTCTCTTGGTGTTTCAAGAAGAGGCGGTCTGTCTGAGTAAGTGATAAGCGGTTTTTTTTCAGGAAAAGCAAGTTTTGCTACTTTTCTATTATCTATAGGCTGTCCTGTAGCACCGGCTGAGAGAGAAGTTCCCACAGCAGCGGCAGAGGCTACAAGAGAAGCTTTAAGGAAGTCTCTTCTTTTCATAATAATCCTTTGCGTAATATTTGTGAATTATATCTAATGTCGTACAAATTAGAGCAAACTCAAACTCACTTTTCCTTTTTCTTCATCGATAGAGACTACTTCAATCTGCGGAAGATATTGGTTGAGTGCGAGTGCTTCAAGCGGGTGGTTTATCCTTTTTGTGCTCATTTTGGAGATATGTATCATCCCGTCGTTTTTGAGCCCGATATCTACAAAAGCGCCAAAGTCGGTGATATTGCGCACGACTCCTGAGACAAAACTTCCCTCTTTGAGCATTTTGATATCGGTGAGACCTTCTTTAAAAGGAATAGCAGGAAGCTCTTCTCTTGGGTCAAAACCGGGTTTTTGAAGCTCTTTGATGATATCACGAAGTGTTTGTACACCGATATTTAACTCTTTTGCTTTTTCACTCACATCGAGTTTTTCTAACTCCAGACCTTCGAGTTTTTTTGCCGCTTCATAACTCTCTGGGTGTACGCCTGTATTGTCCAGTTTGTTTTTTGCATCTTTGATACGGATAAATCCTGCTGCTTGTTCGTAGGCTTTTTTGCCTAAACCTTTGACTTTAAGCAGTTGGTTTTTTGCTGTAAAGTTGCCCTCTTCTTCACGAAACGCAATGATATTTTGCGCTATTTTCGCTCCCACGCCTGCGACATACGAAAGCAGCGAAGCAGAAGCGGAGTTGATATCAACACCTACATGGTTGACGAGGTCTGTAGTCACATCGCCGAGTTTTTTTTCCAAAAGTTTCTGGTCAACATCATGTTGGTATTGCCCTATGCCCAAAGATTTTGGGTCTATTTTGACAAGTGTCGCCATCGGGTCACGCAATCTTGCAGCGATGGAAATAGCGCCTCGTATGGTGACATCAAGGTTTGGATATTCATCCTGCGCTACTTTGGAAGCACTATAAACAGAAGCGCCTGCTTCGGAGACAACGGTGTAACTTAGTCCTGCTTTTTCATCAGAATTGAGACGGGCAAAAAACTCCTGCGTTTCGCGTGAGGCTGTGCCGTTTCCTATAGCTACGGCGGTGATATTGTATTTTTTGGCAAGTGCCAAAACCTTTGTTTTTGCACCGTTATAGTCTTTTTTCGGTTCTGTTGGATAGATGACGCAGGACTCCAGATAGTTTGCGTTTTCATCGATGAGTGCCAGTTTGCAGCCGCTCACAAACGCAGGGTCCACGCCCAAAATAACTCTTTTTGTGACAGGCGGTGTCATGAGCAGTTGCGAGAGATTTTTACCAAAAACATCGATAGCGGCGATATCTGCTTTTTCTTTGAGTATTGCATGAACTTCTCTCTCCAAAGATGGAAGCAAAAGGCGCTTGAGCCCATCTTTGTAGGCTTCAAAAAGAAGCTCTTTGGAGCTTGAAGCATGACGCGGGATTTTGTACTCTTTGATATTGTTTTCGATACGTTCAAGGTCTGTAGTTATTTTGACTGAAAGTTCTTTTTCGTTTACCCCGCGCATGAGCGCTAGATATCTATGAGAGGGGATAAAGGCTACTTTTTCGGATTTGCCTGCATAGTTTTTGAAGATGCCGTTTGTGTCAAATGTTTTTGTAGATTTTATCTCCAAAATGCCGTGATGCAGCAATGTATTGCGGATAGCTTCACGCTCACGGGGAAGTTCTGCGTAGCGTTCTGCCAAAATATCCTGTGCGCCTTTTATCGCTTCATGAGCGGATTTGACTTCACCTTTGACAAACTTTTTGGCTTCTGTTTCAAACTCGCTTATGCTTAGTTTCGCTCGCTCAAGCGTCTCTGCAAGGGGTGTGAGACCGTTTGTTATAGCCGTCGTGGCACGGGTGTTTTTTTTCTCTTTATACGGACGATAGATATCTTCCAAGATACGAAGTGAATCTGCCTCTTCTATGTTTTGTCTGATGGAGTTCGTAAGTGTGGCGCGTTCGGCTATCAAACGCAGCACTTCTTCTTTGCGTTCTAAGAGTTTTTTGGCGCTCATGTAGATGCCTTCAAAATCCCGAAGAGTCTCATCACTTGCTTCACCCGTCATCTCTTTGCGGTAGCGTGCGATAAAAGGGATAGTCGAACCCTCGTTCAAAAGTTTGAGTATATTTGCGATGTGCTCTTTTTTGAGTTTTGTTTTTGAGGCTATTTGCTGTATTAGTTTGTTCATAGGTATCTTTTTTTTGGCAATTATACACTAGAGTTCTTGGTGTATAATGAGTAATGATTTGATTTTAAGGAAAAAACAGTAACAATAACACGAACATCTAGGAGAACTCTATGGCAAACAATGAAATAAACTTTCCAGACAAAAAATTTATCGTCTCAAAAACTGATCTCAAGGGGCGTATTCTATATGGAAACGCGCTCTTTCTTGAGATGTCCGGCTATCAAGAATCTGAGCTTATGGGTGCACCGCACAACATTTTGCGACATCCTGATATGCCTAAACTTGTTTTTGAGCTTTTATGGGAATGTGTGCAAAATAACAAAGAGATTTTTGCTTATGTAAAAAACAAAACAAAAAATGGTGATTACTATTGGGTTTATACCCATGTAACACCTTCTTTTGATGGTAATGGTAAAGTTGTAGGATATCACTCTGTACGACGTAAACCAAAACCTGAAGCATTAAGTACAATTAAAGCACTTTATAGTTCTTTGCTTGATGCTGAACGCAGTGGCGGTGTGGCAGCATCCAAAAAACTTCTTGACACAAAACTCTCACAAATAGGAAAAAATTATGATGAATTTATCTTCACTCTCTAAGGCGCAATACGCCAATATTGCCTCTTTGGGGATTTTTTCTTTTTCATTGGTACTTGAGATTGTTTTTAATGGTTTTCACTGGCTTCAAGTTTTGGGTATTTTAAACTTCGCCCTTGCCTGGGTCGTCTTTGTACATGTGCGTTGGGCAAGAGAGAGTGTCTCTCGTGTTGCTACTGTTATCAAAGATGCAGAACAGGGAAATCTTGAGTCACGAATTATAAATATCAAGGATCATGCCGAGATGCGTGATCTTTCATGGAGTGTGAATAATCTTCTTGATCAGATGGAGATATTTATGCGGGAGATTAAAGCAAGTATTGAAGGGGCAAGTGCAAAAATATATTATAGACGTATACTTACTGATGGTCTTGCAGGTTCTTACAGCTATAACGCTTCTCTTATTAATAAAGGTGTGGATGCGATGGAAGAGAGTAGTGACTTAATCGAACGTGTTGCTATTAACAATAAACTGACTACAATAGGTCAGGGTGTTACGGGTGGGCTTAGTATTGTTCAAAAAGATCTCGGAGAGAGTATTGATCGCTTAGGCAATATCGTTGCGACGAGTCACAAAACAGCCGATAACTCAAGCAAAACAGTTGCAGAGTTGGAGGTAATCACCCATAAGCTCGGTTCACTTTTGGAACTTGTGCAGATTTCGACTTCTTCTATTAATATGCTTAACCAAAAAACAAATGAAATCAATTCTGTTTTATCACTAATCAAAGATATTGCAGACCAGACAAACCTTCTCGCACTAAACGCAGCTATAGAAGCAGCGCGTGCAGGAGAACACGGGCGCGGTTTTGCCGTAGTGGCCGATGAGGTGCGTAAACTCGCAGAACGTACACAAAAAGCTACCGGTGAAATCGGTATCGCAATCCAGTCACTACAGCAAGATGCGGGTGAACTTCACTCAAATGCTGAAATCATGAGTGATATCGCTAATGAATCAAGTACATCTATAGAAGAGTTTAGGGGTGTACTCAATGAGTTTAATATAGATGCTGTAGCAACTTCCAAAGCGGCCTCGATTATAGAAAGTTCAACTTTTATTACTTTAGCAAAAATCGATCATATCATCTTTAAATCCAATGCATTTAGTGCTATATTTCATGGTAAAACAAAACATACATTTGCAGATCATCACAATTGCCGACTTGGTAAATGGTATGAAACAGGTAAAGGAAAAGAACATTTTGTCAAGCTACCTAGCTATACAAAAGTAAATGCACCGCATATGATTGTCCACGAGAGTGTTCATGCAAATCTTGAGTTTATAAAAAATGGGGATACAGTTGCTCAAAATAAAGAACAAATAATTAATAACTTCATACAGATGGAAGAAGCAAGTGATGTTCTTATGGGACATCTTGATAGCTTACTTGAAGAATCTTTGGCATTAACGCAATGAGTTAAAAGTTTTTAGAAGCACCTTGTTATTATTTATGATACAATACGCGCGATAACAACATAAATACAAGCCGAGGATAATATAGTGAAAGTTTTACAATCTGTTATAGCCTTTTTCCTTTTGATTTCAATCTTTAGTGGATGTGCAAAATCTAGAGCAGAAAAAGAGATAAAAACTAAAGATAACAATGTTAGCATAAGAATTGAAGGTTCAACCTATCCTATACAAAAACAAGAGTTGATATCATCAGTACCGGGATATATTAATGAAATATTTATTAAAGATGGGGATAAGGTTAATGTTGGAGATCTTATATTTTCATTAGATAAAGAACTTATTAACCTTGATATAGAAAATAAAAAATCTGAAATAGCTTCACTTGAAAGCATTAGAGATCATAAAACTCAAAAACAAACAGCTGAAAAAAATATTCCAGCTATTAACCTCGCAGCAATCGAATTAAGAAAAGTAGCAGCTTTACAAGCAAAAGGCTATGTGCATGGTTTTGAGGAAAATCAATATAGAAAAAACTATATTAATGCTATTTATGATAACAATAATAATGAGAACCAAGATAATTATGAAAAAAATCAAAACATCAATAGCGAGATTATGAGAAAACAAGTAGAACTAAAAAAACTTGAATATCAACTAAAACATGCCGATGGGTATGCTCCTATTAGCGGATATATTTCAAATTTTAATATAAACTTAAGAGAACATATTCAAGAAAATCAAAAAATATGTTCTATAATAGATTTTGATTATGTGATTGTACGAGCTGGATTTGCAACGGGTCTTTTACCGTTTATACAAGAAGGACAATTAGTAGATATTACATTTATTACAGTACCATCTTATAAAGTAGTAGCAAAAGTTTCTAAAATTAATCCTATCGTTGATCCACAATTCAATAGTATGACAATTGATATCATCGTAAAGAATAATAATTACCTTCTACAAGAAGGTACAAAGACACTAGTCAATATTTCTCTTACAAAAGAAGGGCAAGATGCTGTTAAGAAATATTTTAGAAGTAACTCTGAAGAAACAACAATTCAAATAAGTTCTGATATATAAAGTACATAGAGAGTGGAGTGGTAACTTAAATTCATACGCTTTTTTATAAATTCTAAGTAGCCATTTCCATTTGTAACACTTTATTCATCTCTTCAAATTTAACAGATGATACATTTTCAAGATAACTATGTGATTTAACTCTGTTATAATGAAATTCTATATATTCAAATATCTCTCTTTTTGCTTGTTTATGAGTATAAAAGTATGTCTGATATACTAAACACTTTTTAGTGTTTTAAAGAAGCTTTCAGTCATTGTATTATCCCAACAATGCTTAATCGCCATACTTAAAGCATCATTTATAAGTGAAACTTTCATGGTATACCCGCAAAGGACACATGTCATCCATAGAGCAACTGACAACTTTTTTTGAATATAAATCTATTACTGTAGCAAAATATAACCAATCTTCACTTGTATGGATATATGTAATATCACCTATATATTTTTCGTCTGGAGCAGATGCGCCATATAGCTCTTTTATATGGGGAATGTAATAAATACAATATAAAAGAGTGTAAAATTTGGATATCTCAGAATACCTCCGCATTACAGTAATGCTATCATCAAAAATTCATTTCTTATTTTATGCTTAACAGATTTGTAACATTTCTATAGGATAATAATCCCATCAAAAATTATTATTAGGAGTGAAGAGGAGAAAAACGTCGCAGAAAATTAGAAAATCACGCTCCGCCCGCCCTACGAATTGGACCTCTTAGGCGAACGGAAAAAACGTGTTGCATAACAACGCCTTATTATAACCTTTTTTCGTTATATCTGCGACGTTGTCGTGCATACACCTTATTCAATAAATAGAAATGTATGTTCGATATTCTCAACTTTTTTTGTGCCTACATTATCTTTTTAAATACTTATAACACTTAAATCTCATAGGAGGATTTTATGGATTTGTTAGGATTTTATCCCTTATTTTACGTTCCCGAAATTGGCTCAGCATGGCTGATGGGCCTCACGGGAGCTATTCACATTATGGCATCGCATACTTCGGTCGGTGCGGCACTGTTGTTTGCTTTTTTAGCCCACAAAGCTCAAAAAGAGAACCGAACTGATTTGTATGACTATATGAAACGCTACGGAATGTTTTTGTTGATCTTTTCCTACGTTATCGGCTCGATCACGGGACCGGGGATCTGGTACACGGCAACCGCGGCGAGCCCCAGAGGTATCAGTGCTCTGATTCACAACTTTGTATGGGTTTGGGCTACTGAATGGGTCTTTTTTGTGTATGAAGTGCTTGGTGTTTTTGCTCTCATCTATTTTATAGACAAGGTGGATCGCAAAACCCATCTCAAACTCACCTATACCTTTGCGATTGCCTCAGTTGGGACTCTTGCCCTGATTATAGGGATTATCAGCTTTATGATGTGGCCGGGAACGGATGCTTATTATATGACAGGCTCCGCGAGTGATGCATTTTTTGGCACGAATACTTTCCCGCATATGTTTTTACGTATCGGTTTTATGATTATGATGTCAGGAATCATCGGCATGATTATCTCCTCTGCAATGCACAAAGAGAACAAAGAACTCTCTGAAGAACTCACTCAAAAGATGGGCTGGGTGAGCTTACTCGGCGGCTTTATCACCGTCTTTTTCTTTATGTGGTATATCGATACCCTTCCGGCAAATGCTCATGCACTTTTGGGAATGGCAAAAGATTCTATTATTCTCAACCGTATTATTTTGGCGATTTTATTCTCGATTTATTTCTTTATTGCGATTGTAAAACCGCAATGGGTGACAAGAACACTTGCTATTACTATGATGTTTATCATCGGGATTGCAGGGGTGTGGCCGGGTGAAAAACTGCGCGAAACAATGCGTAAACCGTGGGTTGCCGGTCAATATGTCTATAGCAATCAAATCATCGGTCGTGATGTCCCAGGTAAAGGCATCAAAGATGAAACCCCGCTTTTAGCAGAAAAAGGTCTTCTTAAAGTCAATCCATGGATACCTGAGCGTCTTCGTACTATTACTCCTGAGAATAAACTCGAAGTTGGGAAATTACTTACACGTATTGCCTGCTCAAATTGCCATTCACTTGAAAAAGAGGGGCTTTATCGACCGCTTATACCTCTTGCTGGACCTATGGGTGAAGATGGAATCAGAGAGTATATGAAAAATGTCATTGGCACGGGTTCAAGCCCTTATATGCCTAAAATTGCTCTTCCTGATGAAGAGTACGATGCGATAGCGGCTTATATCGCGTCGCAAGCACAATAAAGGAGAGATGTTATGGATACAACATTCATCAATGTAATGAAGGATGCCGCCGGGGTACCATTTTATCCGGTAGTATTTCAAGGACTCTATGTCCTCACATGGGCGCTTCATGCGGCTTTTGTATTATTAGCGCTGGGTTCTATGGGGCTTTCGATTTATGGAAGCACCCAACAAAAAAGTAACCCGTATTGGAAAATATTAACGCCACACCTTATTATGACGGGAAAAATCAGCGTATCGGTTCTCATCGTTTTGGGCGTTGCGCCGCTGTTGTTCACTCAGGTCATTTATGATTCGGGCTGGTACGTGGCAAACACGCTCTCAGGAGCATGGGTATTTATCTTTATTTATGCGCTGGTAATCGGGTATATGATGTATTATTGGTATCAATCTGCCAATAAAAAAGGCTCATCTGCCAACACTCTAATCGGGATTATCTCCTTTGTCATCTTGGTATTTTGTGGCGTTTTGATGCACAACTTTGCCGTCGAAGCGATCTCGCCGACCAAATGGATGGAGTGGTATGCGCCTAACGGTGTGGTCGATAATGCTGGATGGAATATGCATCTTGACCTTATTAGACTCGGATTTATGGTGAGCTTGATGATTCCTGTAACAGGGATTTTCATGCAAAACTACAGCCGATTTTTGAGTACACGCGAAGATTTCGAACCAAAATATCTTGAGTTTGTTACAAAACTCGGCACTAAAATGGCAGTTATCGGTTTAGTAATCAGTGCGGCGTTATTTGCGGCATGGATGCTCAAAGAAAATCTCTTGTTTCATCCGCTC
>Ga0172377_10007188_pt1 | contig 11453 bp, 8 predicted proteins | sample Pumphouse3metaG_FD_119749 | JGI IMG/M metagenome (GOLD analysis project Ga0172377, IMG submission 119749) | Leachate microbial communities from a municipal landfill in Southern Ontario, Canada - Pumphouse #3 metaG | ecosystem: Engineered > Solid waste > Landfill > Unclassified | place: Canada... | reverse complement strand
TGTATCGCTTTGGTGCAGTAGCATATCCGGCATTCTTTATGGCAGCAAATACCCTGTCCTTGCTCTCTTTCACCGCTGAGGATGCCATCCCCACGATGTTCACCACAAAAAAGCCAGAACCACTATCGCATTCCACAGATATCTGCTGTGCATCAATGCCAATCGTAGTATAAGTAAGTGATATTCCTACCATTGAACTATCCTTCTCACGTTCTATTTTCTTTGTCTTGCATCATTTGAGAGCTTTGCTAATGCGTCAAGAACATTTTAGCCTAGAGGCGGGCTCCTGCTTCGCCCTTACCTATAGTTTAGAAGGTTTTAGGAAGTGGTAACTGAAACCAAGCAGAATCAGGTTCAGAACAAAAGATGAACCACTAAGCTGTTTTCTCATCTATATAACTGGTTGAAATTAAACAAATTGAGAAGGGCTGGATCCCCGCCTCAGAGGCTGTGTGAAAACTCAAGCTGGGTGTCTATCTGGATTTCATGGCGCATCAAACCGCCCTGATGATGAGTTTAAACTTCTACATAGATGAGGCGATTTGAACTCCAAACAGCACTTTTCATACAGCCTCCTCCGCGGTGAAAAAACGGGGGGGCCTTGCATTACAGTATATATCTCCCCTATATCCCCCGTATATCATCCGTATATTATATACGGTTGATATAGGGATGATAAGCCTATATTAAACATGCTTAAGCAGGTGCAAAAGAGGGAAAAATGCCAGACATTCCTATTTGCCTTCGACTGAAATTGGCTTATGGTATAAATAAGAATAGTTCCTATATAGGATGTGTTATGATTGACAAAGGCACAATTACGCAGAGGCTTGAACGCTTTATAGCAATGGCAAAAGAGCAAAATCTGAAGCTCACTCATCAGCGGCTGGAGATCTTCCGGGCACTTGCCAGCCGTGATGATCATCCCTGCGCTGAAGAGATCTACACGCAGCTTGTGAAACGCCTGCCAACTCTATCGCTGGATACCGTTTACCGCACTCTGGGGCTATTGCGAGATCTCGGTATCATCAGCACCCTCAATCCCCACACCAGCGTAGCCCGCTATGATGCCAATCACACCCAGCATCATCATTTTGTCTGCGAACGCTGCGGTGCGGTGCAAGATTATGAAAATATAGCATATAACGCCATCCCCATGCCGGAGGATCTCTCCGAAATGGGTGAGGCACGAACCCTACGTGTAGAGATTAGAGGGCTTTGCCGTGTTTGTCTAAAGCGACCAAGCCAATTCCACCAAAACAAGAAAGCATTTGAAAGGAGACAAGGATGAATGACAAGAAAAAGAAAAAGCTGACCACCGTTGCCGGAGCGCCGGTAGTGGATAACCAAAATATCGTTACGGCTGGTCCCCGTGGCCCGCTTTCGGTGCAGGACGTCTGGTTGATGGAGAAGTTAGCCCATTTTGATCGGGAGGTGATCCCGGAACGCCGGATGCACGCCAAGGGTTCCGGAGCTTTTGGCAATTTCACCGTAACGCATGACATTAGCATGTATTGCAAAGCCAATATCTTCTCTGAAATCGGTAAGAAAACGGATATCTTTGCCCGCTTTTCCACCGTGGCCGGAGAGCGTGGCGCTGCCGATGCCGAACGTGATATTCGCGGTTTTGCAGTCAAATTCTATACTGAAGAGGGCAATTGGGACTTGGTGGGTAATAACACCCCCGTTTTCTTTATCCGTGATCCTCTCAAGTTCCCTGATCTGAACCATGCCGTGAAGCGTGATCCCCACACCAACATGAGAAGTGCGAAGAACAACTGGGATTTCTGGAGTTCCCTGCCGGAAGCCCTGCATCAGGTTACCATCACCATGAGCGATAGAGGTATCCCGCTCTCCTACCGGCACATGAATGGTTATGGCAGCCACACTTATGCCATGTATAATCAGGATAACACCCGCGTTTGGGTGAAGTTTCACCTCCGCACCTTGCAGGGGATCAAGACTATTACAGATGCAGAGGCTGAAGCGATAGTAGCCAAAGATCGTGAAAGCCACCAGCGCGACCTCTTTGAGAGCATCGGGAAGGGCGACTTCCCTCGCTGGGAAATGAGTATTCAGGTGATGAGTGAAGCAGAAGCTACCCAAGTACCCTTCAATCCCTTTGACATCACCAAAGTCTGGTCTAAAAAGCAATATCCCCTCATTAAAGTGGGCATCATGGAGCTAAATCGCAACCCGGAAAACTACTTTGCCGATGTGGAACAAGCAGCCTTCACTCCTGCCAATATCGTGCCCGGATTGGGATTTTCGCCGGATAGACTGTTGCAAGCACGCCTCTTTTCCTATGGCGACGCCCAACGCTACCGCCTGGGCATCAATCATCACCAGATACCTGTAAACCGTCCCAAAAATGAAGCGCACAGTTATCACCGGGATGGACAGATGAGAGTGGACGGAAACTATGGCAGCACTTTGGGTTATGAGCCCAATAGCTATGGTGAATGGCAGGAACAGCCGGAATTCCATGAACCTCCATTGGACTTGGCCGGAGCTGCCGACCACTGGAATCACAGAGATGACGCGGACTATTACAGCCAACCCAAGGCACTCTTCCAGCTTATGAGCCCCGAACAGCAACAGGTGCTCTATGAAAACACCGCCCGCAACATGGGTGATGCCCCCCAAGAGATCAAGCTACGCCACATTCGCAACTGCTATAAGGCAGATCCCAAGTATGGAGAAGGGGTAGCCAAAGCCTGTGGCATTGCCATGAACGAAGTGCTGAAAAGTATCTGAGGATATGGCTAATAGAACCATTCTAATCAATAGCTCCCGCCCCGGCAGTGGTCTGAGGCGGGGGCTGATGCTGATCTGTGGGAGCCTGGCATTGGGTTTGGGCTTGATTGGCATCGTTCTTCCGCTTTTGCCCACCACACCTTTTTTGGTATTAGCTGGCTTCTGTTATAGCCGGTCTTCACGCAGGCTCAACGATTGGCTGCACAGCAACCCCCTATTCGGAGAATACCTGCGTCGCTATGTCAATAAGGAAGGCATTCCTCTTCGGGTAAAAGTTAGTGCCATTGTCCTACTGTGGCTTAGTATCCTCATTTCTGCTTTCTTGTTTATTCACGGGCAGCAGTGGTTCATCAGAATTATCCTGTTGCTTATCGGCATAGGAGTTAGCATCCACTTGCTGCTGATCAGGACTTGTGATGGGGGGAGCAAATACCCTCCGGTATAACCAGATATTGGAACAATTACAACTGCAGGTCGCATAAACTGAATCAAAAGAGTTTGGGAACCCCAAATAAACCCACCTGGCAGGCTCAATAATATTTGCAATATCGGGACTAACAAAATCCTACTGCATTATCTGGGTTCAAAGCCAATGCTAGGGGGTAATGAAAGCACAAAAGATAGATGAAAAAATGAATCAACATACAAGCAAAATAAACTTACCCACTATAAGACTATTGAATAATTGGTAACGGTCTTTTTCAGAGTCCCATCGGGTCTGTGCTAAGGCTGCTACAACACAAAGGGTTATCCAATCACTTCCAAGGCTTTATCATACCATATTATCACATCACAAATCTGGTTTAGCAGGGATTTCATCGTGTAATGCGATAGGCTTTGGGTATTCATACTTTCGATATCAATAGCCTTGCTAAGCTCGTGAACTCCACAATCGCTGCATATCTCGAAGATGGATGGCTATACTTAACGAACTCTCCTCTATGACTCTTCTGGTGATTCCTTACTTTTTATTATATCAAGTGCTTTGTCATACCATATAATTACCTCGCAGATTTGATTGAGCAAGGCATCTACAGAGTGTGACGAGAATTTCGATTTATACATCTTCCCTCTCTTAGACATGTTATCACTTGGTTCATTATCGTCATGTGCGCCATAAGCACTACAGATATGGTGGATAGATGTGCAGAAGTTGCGGATAATTTTGTTGTACTCAAGTTGGAATTTATTATTATACTTAAGCAGCCCATATTCAGCACTATTTAAAAAATCGCTGATCTTTAGGTAGCTATATTCGTCCCAAAAAAATGCATTTGGATCGTTGATTGCTTTAGCTATTTCGCTAAGCATTTTGTGGAGCAAGTTACGCAAACAACCCGCAAAAACTTTCCAATCACCAGACTCATAGTATTTAATGACATCAAGGAATTGCTCCACTAAATACTCGCTGCCTTGATTACGGAATGCAGTACATTGCTCTTTATACTGGTTTTGGATTTTAAACTTACCTACATTTAAAATGATGTCAGTGATAATGCTTTCCCTTGAAGAGCCTTTTTCGATAATGTGTTCTTTGGCGAAACTGTTCACATCCATCAGAGATTGCAAGTCATGCGAACTCTTCAAATCATCTTTAGTATTCGCAGTGAGGTAATAAATCCTGTCCTTATAAGAGGGGTTAAAGCGTAGGAGAATAAGTAACAACAAATCACCTTCTCTTTCGTATAAGCTGAGCAATCTGTCGTCAGTGTAATCCAGCCCAGTCTCTTGAATCATTTGTATTATATCATCAAGTTCGCTTGAGTACTCATATCCTGACAAGTTTCGGTCGATAATAATCAAGTCGTAAATACTATGGTTGTTGATTATACGCTCCAGAGCCATTGGAAAGGTATAGCAGATATCAAGTATGCTACTCTGATTGCAGATATTTGTTATATCTTCAGGGTAAACCCTCGCTTGATCTTCCAGTGCATCCATCTTTTCCTTGAAGCGTTTTATGCCCAAAATTGGATTGAAAAACTTCTTGATAGAAGCGATATTCTTGCTTAGTTCATCCTCAATGTACAGTATCTTTGCCATTGTTTCTCCATAGGTTGTTAAATCTTATTTTGATACTATAAGTAGTGTCCGTTGTCTTTATCTCCGGTGTGCTCCCTAAAACTTTGCTAAAGTTTTCTATTACCAGTTTACCCACTCCGGTGGTTTTGGCTTGCACTTCCGGACGGTAGCTATTGCTAACTTGCAGTGTAATATCTGTTTCGGTATTATCCAGGCAGATTTCTATGAAGCGCTCTGCCCTAGGGACAAAGGAAGCATATTTAACGGCATTGAAGATGATTTCCTGGAACAGTATCATTAGCTTGATGGCAGAGCTTTTTTCGTTGCCAAGCATGTATTGCCCTGCCTGAGAGATGTCTATGCTTAAGTTGCCTAAATATTTCTCACAAAAGGCAATTAGTGGCTCAAACTCATGCGCAGCAGAAGCGTTATTCCAATCAGCTTGAATCTTTTCAAAATCCTCTTTGCCAATGCTGCGGGGATAATAGTTTTCGGCATATTGAGGGAAATAGCGGAAATCGAACATGTTACCCAAGGAATACTTCAGGCTGTTTAGCAACATTTCTTGAAGTGCCATCCCTTCACTATCGGAATGTGCTATATCCCAGCTAATATCCTCTATACTTGTCTTGTAGGATAGATTAATGGAGTTTACGATTTCCCTAATTAAGTTAGCTCCTTTAATGGCATTATCTATCACATTAGCCTTCTGGGGAAATTCCTCTTTCAGGTTTATTAAGGGGTCTATGACTGAGCGTAATATATTCTTAATGCTATGAGATAGATTGGAGAGGATGCGATTTCGTTCATTAACCTCTGCTTCTTGGATCAGTTTTTTGAATATATTTTTGATTGATGTGTACATCCCAAACTGAAGCTCGATCATGAAATGCATAAAATCAGAAGGGAACTTTGTGATCTGATGAAACAGTTTTTTTACAAGTTTCAAGCGAATGTCGAGCTCTATTTGCTTTATCTGATTTTCTGCCTTGGCTTCTTGTAATTCCGAATCAAGTGGTACCTCAATGCTATTGTATAGTTTGTTGATATCGTCCTTAGAGCAAACATCTTTATACACTGCTGACAGTAAATCAATAAACAGATCGTTTGGAACATCGCCGTAAGGGAAATCCAGCTCGAACAATGGCCGAATTTTAAGTAGCTTCCAAGGGATAATGCGATCCTGTTCTTCATCTGCCTTTTTCAAAGATGCAAATAGATTACTGATATTGAAGTCAGTAAGTATCGCGCTTGCTTGCTCTATTTGATCCAGTTTCACATGAGCCCAGAAACAGAACCAATCGCTATAGTAATCTCTAATCTCAGGGACTTGATCAGTTATCGTTACAATTGTCCCATAGAATCCTTTTTCCCATAGCTTTTGATAAACTTGCCAACAAAATTGGTCATCAGCGTCCATCTCCCATGCGGTTCTTACATGGTTAATTATACTTTCTAAGTCTCTCAATTCGATCAAACAATAAATCTTATCCCAATATAACCTAGGGTCAAATTGAATATCCAATGTATCATTTACAAGTCTTAAGGCGTTTTCATGGTCCTTTCGTGCATACAGTGCATCATAAATATAATTGAAAGGCTCAGACAAATCATCCATTTCATAACCGAGATTCCTTGTTACTGTCAATACCTTGAGCCATAGCTGTATGGCCTCTTCATATTTATGATGGTCAAACAAAACGCTAAGAATGTTGTTTACATATACATAATCAACATCGTGCAGCAGTGTTGGTAGCTTAAAAGCTACGAGATTCCCTATGGGAATGTTGACAAAAGCATCATTGAAGCATTCCATCAGTAACAAATCAGGTGAATCTGGGTGAATTGACGTGGCTTTGTTAATTATTCCTGAAGCCTCACTATGCTTTGCTTGCTTAAGCAGCACGCTAATCTTTGTTAAATAAAAGCTATGATTATCCTGAAATTGACCAATAGCATAGTCCAAAGTGTCAATTAAGGCAGCATTGTCCTCAAGTGTATCAAGAAGGCTGAGTTTTTCTTCAAGAGCCGTTTTGTCGTCCGGTGCAATTGATATAATTTTCTCTAAGGTTGAGATTGCTTCCTTGGTTTGTCCTCGGGCGTGTAGAATGGCTTTCTTTAACCATAAAGAGTGAATATCTTTACAATTCAATGATAGTGTCAACTCAATTGCCTCTCTTGCCAAAGCCAGATAATTGATCTTCTCTGAAGAGCCATTTTCCTGCGATTTTACGCACACTGCTTGTTTGGGCAAATTAGACAGTTCTCCATATTCAGATGGATGGCTTACAGTTATCACAGCATCAGAAGATGATAATTCTTGTAATATTTCATCTGTTTCCGTAGTAGCTTTAATAGTGGCTTTGCTATAATATGCCATTGCCCGATAGTAGTATACAACCTTGTATGAATCACTTTCACAACCTACAGAAATTGAATCCAATAGTTCCAGAGCTTCATCAATATTAAAATCTTTAGAAATAAGCTTATGGTTCTTATAGTAACTAGTTATCACCCAAATCTTGCTAATCTGCCATGATTCTTCATTTGCTTCTTTCATGCAGTTTACGATATCCAACGCAAGAGTCCAATCGCCCTTTTTTGCGGCGTCCACAACATCATTGAATGAGATACTGCTTTTATTATTAGTCATTACCATAACCTCGTTGTTTAGTTTAGCTGTGATTAATGCAATCCATAGTCCAACATGCCAATAATTTCCAAGATGCTGTCATGCAATTCTTTATATCCATACGAAATCTTAAGCCAAACATCCTACGGTAAAAGTTATTACTCAATAGAGTAAGCATTGTTACTAATATTGCTGTTTCTAATCCTCGCCCTGAACGTATGTGGTTTCAAACCTAATAGTCTTGCCGCTTCTGCAGCATTACCTTTAGCCTTTTTCAGTGCAGCGTTATAGTAGGCTGGTATTATTATTTTGTCCAGGTCTATTCCTTCGGCGGGGATTTCTATGGTGCAGTTAGTTTCTGATTCTATTGGCAGCATAAGGTCATCCGCCTGGATTAGGGTGTCCATGCTATTGATGAAGGCAAGCTTCACTAGGTTCTGCAACTGGCGTACATTACCCGAAAAGCTGTAGTTCAGCAGCTTCTTTTCTGCCGCGGGTGAAAAGTGTTTGTCGGTTCTATATTGGGCTGCAAAGGCTTTCAGGAAATGGCGTGCCAGCAGGATTATATCCGTGCCACGTTCTCTTAGTGGGATAAGGTCAATTTCATACTGCACCAGGCGATAAAACAGGTCTTCGCGAAACTCACCTTTATGCACTAGAGTTTTAAGGTCTTTATTGCTGGCACTGATGATATTTACTTTTACAGTTTTAGCTTTTCCACCCACAGGCATAATGCTGCCACTTTCTAAAACCCTTAAAAGCTTCACCTGCATGGCAAGGGGTAAATCGCCTATTTCATCCAAAAACAAGGTGCCACCATTGGCTTGAGAGAAGTATCCTTCGTGATCTGCAATAGCCCCGGTGAATGAACCTTTTTTATGACCAAAGAATTCGCTTTCAAACAGACTGGGGCTAATGGAGCCACAATTTACGGCAATAAATGGTTGTTCTTTGCGTGGACTGTGATAGTGCAGCAGTTTTGCCACCACTTCTTTGCCAGTTCCGCTTTCACCGCTGATGAATATGGGGATTTCGTACTTTAGCAGGTTAGCTATTTTTTGTTTAACCTGTATGATGGATTCATGCTCGCCGATTAGCTCATCAAAGCCCAAACCAAGCTGTTGCTTAAGAATCTTGTTTTCTCGGCTGCTCTTGGTAAGCTCTACCTTTATCTCCTTTTCGCTTTCCAGCTTGGGGAAGTCATTCAGTTTAAAATCCACAGGAGTAACTCCCAGCTCGCGGGATACTTGTATCAGCCGTGCTGGAATGATGCCACCTTGTGCTATTAACACCCAACAAGAGTGCATTGTGGGGGTGCCGGAAGTGAGAGAGATAGTGTAGTCTATATCCTGCAAGCCTTCTGTCTTTACAATGCCTTGCACAGCCTTCACCATGGCAGGATAAACGATATTGTAGTCTATAGGATTTAACGATAGTGTTTCCACATAACGTACTTCTAGCTTGGGAAAGTGCTTCTTGCAGTACAGCAGGATTTGCGACGCATAGGGCAGGTAATCTTCAGAGTTGTATAGGATGTATAGCTTATCAAAGGACAGCTCTTTTAGGATGCTGATGATGGCACCTTCCTTGCCTTGCTCTAATAGGCAGTCATTGTTGCCAATGAATGATAGGAGTATTTTCTTCATAGACTCTATAATTAGCATGCGGGTTAATTAGTCAAGAAGTAATAATTATGACTTTTCGCACATGCCCTTGTTCTCTAAGTATCGGTGTGATCGTAGGTAAATTGCGCATAGGTGCGTTACGCAAATTAGCGTAATTGAAAGGTTAGCAGTAAGTTGTATTGAGCCATACATGGCATTCACCGAAAAAAATAAAGGATTCGAAAGATTTATTGGCTTTTTGTCCCAAAAGCTCAGATTTGTCCCCCTTACATTATAGAGGCAGATAGTTCTTTGATGTGTATAGAGGTGATTGTACCCGTAGGTACTGGCGTGACAGGATGAAGGAGTAATGAAGCGCAGGACGCTGTTCCTGCGGAAGTAATAGAAGTGACAAGGTTCGACATCTGTACTTACAAAGGAAAATGGCAGGAGGGGGAACAACTTATCATGCCCTGTTGTAAGAACGGGGGGGGATGTAAGAGTTGAATGAATACTGCTTGACAAAACAAAAGCATTAGCTTCTTATGAATAAAAATGGTAAGCAACTCGTAACAAGTAAAATAAGCCACGGCTTACAGAGTTAGCAGAAATAAGGAGACGTCATGAAAAGCACGATGAGGCTAGTACTATTGATTCTCGTGATTATCTTCACGATGAGTGCATGCTCTAAGAAAATGAAAACAGAGAGTGATCTGCAAAAAATGGGTATCAAAGGTAAAATTACCACCCTGAAAGAGATCGAATACGACGCGAGAGACAATTTTGGGAATGTGGAAAAATCCGAATCAGGGTCTGAGACGTATTGGACTTTTAATGAAGCGGGGAACATCAAGGAAAATTACGTACTTTTGGGCGGTGATTTAATCGAAAAAAGGGTTTACAGCTATGGCGAAGGAAACAAACTCCAAACAATGCATGAAACCCTTGATGTGATGCTTCATGAGGAATACATTCATAGCTACCAATATGGGAAAAAAGGGGAGCTGACCGGTTGCATTATTGCCAAACCGGGGGGAGAAGTTGATGGGAAACACACCTATACTTGGGATAAAAAAGGCAATCTCTCAGAGGATGTTTATTACGACAATACTGGCGCTGTGGCTAATAGAGAGATTTACAGCTATGATGATAGCGGGCGCAAAATAGAATTCACGATGAAGGATCAGGTAGGAAACACGATACGCAAAGTAGATTATCAGTATTCTGGCAAAGAAACCAAGCCCAGTCATGAGATGAATTATGGAAGCGCAGGAGAGATATCGCAAAAAACCCAAAATACCTGGGGAAGCAAGGGCGAATTGTTAGAAGAGAAAGCGATTGGATCTGATCTCAATGAGACTGTTATATCTTACAAATACGTATGGGATAGCAATAACAACTGGACAGAGCGTACTGAATCGGTAAATGGAGTGCCAGTTTCTGTCTTTGAGCGTAAATATAATGAAGAATTGCCCATCATCCCAGAAGCGTTTGTAGAAGATTCGCAAGAGATGGTTATCATAGAACCAACGGCTACAGCTTCATCCACAAATCCGAAGTATCCCGTTAGTAACCTCAGCGATGGCAATCCGCAGACCACTTGGGTTGCAGGAAAACAAGGAACGGGAGCCGGGGAATTTATCACTTTCACTTTCAATCCCGCCACACGTTTGAATATAATGAACATCAATCCGGGTTACACCAAGGATGACAATGTGTGGGCTACTAACAACCGCTTAAAGGAGGTATCTCTGGAGTTCTCTGATTCTTCCAAGAAAATAGTTAGCTTCGATGGAAACCGCCGATCTTATAGCGTAGATTTGGGAAAGGAAAACGTAAGCTGGGTGAAACTTAATATTTTGTCCACCTATCCGGGATCAAAATGGGCTGATACCTGTATCTCTGAAATCAGCTTTGAATAGCTAGCCTTTCCAGTAACAAGACAAAGCTAAATACAGGCGGACAAGAAATACTGTCTTTCAAGTAGATTGTTTGCTTCCATATCGAAGCCGTGGAATCCGGTGTATCTAGCGTCTTTACAGACTATAATACCTATAGAGAGGTGAATTATGTCATGCGTGTTTTGCAATCTTGATTGTGCGGTTTATATCACTGAAAACGAAGCGTTCTTTGCTATCTGGGATAAGCATCCGGTGGCAAAGGGTCACGCTCTGATAATCTCTAAACGCCATATTGCGGACTATTTTGAGTTAAACAAAGAAGAAGTGGTCGCCCTGCAGAGTATATGCCTGGATTTGAAGAGTATTATCGGCAAAAAATACGAGCCGAGTGGCTACAACTTAGCGATGAATTGTGGCGCAGCAGCGGGGCAAAGTGTATTTCATTTCCACATGCATGTAATTCCGCGTTATCTAAAGGAAAAGGGGAATACTTTTGCCAGGATTCGGGAAAGCCTGTTTTAGATAAGAATATGTAGC
>Ga0172377_10007187_pt1 | contig 11453 bp, 30 predicted proteins | sample Pumphouse3metaG_FD_119749 | JGI IMG/M metagenome (GOLD analysis project Ga0172377, IMG submission 119749) | Leachate microbial communities from a municipal landfill in Southern Ontario, Canada - Pumphouse #3 metaG | ecosystem: Engineered > Solid waste > Landfill > Unclassified | place: Canada... | reverse complement strand
TTCATCTGAATCTAAATGTATTGTAACTTTAAGATGTTCTTTCATATGCGTCATTGCTTTTTCATATGTATCGAACTCCTTTCCGCAACATTCGCAGTAGAACCGGCATAACATTGGCATTTTAATCACTCACCTTTTAATAATTTCTTTTATACTCGAAATACTCCAAACCAATTCATGATTACGAAGCATAGCGCAATTGGAAGGATACACGTTATAACCACAACTATGATTGCTTCGATAATGGAAACGGTATTAAATTGCTTTGCCATTTTATTTATTCCTCGATTGTGAAAGGTTCATTCACATTATTGCGATGCATGTTCGGCTTAATATATTTTACCTTAAGAGCATCGAATGGGCCCATGATTATCCAGACTTTTAAGACATTAGAAGAATCTCTGCTGACTTCTATTTCTTTTTCTACTTGTGCAAGTATTAGTGAGAGGTCTGGACGCTCATACGCAAAGAACTCTTGGTTTAAACGTTCTTCAATTATACGCACCATCGTTTATTCCTTTTCATTCTCGGCTAACGTTTCCATACCGAAGTTTATTATCGGGCAGTTATGCGGTGCTTCACAGTCACAGGCAACAGATATGAAATGTGAACTATCATATTCGCAATGAAACCCGGTTCCGTCTGCATCACTGCAACAATAGCGGCAGTCTCCGCATTTGCGTACATCTACAACTCTTTTCATGCAAGTTGGGCATAGCATCGAATTGCCTGAAGTATCTTGCGCTCCTGCGCAATACTTGTCTAATATCTCCTGATTGCTCATCAATCTTAACTTATGCTTCAGCCAACATGCGATATCATGCACCGTGACTGTGTATCCACATACCCAACATTTGTATGTGATAGTTCCAATTGTCATTGCTTATTCCTCTTTTTTAACTTCATGTCTATCCATCATTGCATCTAACAGCGTCAATGCATCGCCCAACTTTTCTCTCTGCTCATCTGTTAAATGTGCGTTATTACGCACTGTTCTGATTATGCTGTCAGCATGATACATTGCGCTGATATCATCATTATCGAATCCTCTGTATTCTGTATAGGGCTTTATCATTTTGTTTAATTCTCCTTATTCTTTCTTCTTTGTATTCTGTATTGTCGCTTCTCTTCTTCATTTATATTTTGTATTTCACGTTTTTCAATTCATTGTACACGAATATGCCTTCGCACTTCTTCATCTCGTTCGACAGCTCGTGTTCGCTCCACTTCACGTTCTCGCTCGCTTTCTTTCTCTTAGCGTTCATCAGCGCTCTGCCTGTGCTGTCAGCGCATGCCTCTGCGACGCTCTGACACACACAGCGTTCGCGTGTGACGATTCTCGCACTGCATATCCGACCGCCTTCAGGATGTCTGCTTCTCAGCATATCGAGCGCTTTAGTGCGTTCGTTCGTAAGCTCGTCAATCTCTCTGCTCTTACTGCGAATCATGTCTATCAGGCATTCGTCGCTCATCTGACTTACATTTCTTTCCATGCTACTGCATCTCCTCTGAAGTATATAATGATTATGCGTTCACTCTTCAATCTTCCAACAGGTAAGCGTACCGTCTGTTGCATGCCGTACCAGATAAGGCTCCGCATTGATGATGTCGAAGGTCATCTCCTCTGTTCCTCTGTCCATCAGATGGTCTGTATCATAGATACAGATGCACCAGTCATAAACGGCGAATCCGCTGTTCAGCGACCTGTCGACATCATGATTCCTGTCATCGTATGCATGAAGAACAAACCCGCCGCACAGCGGAAACTGCGACCTGTCAGCCTTCTGCCAGTTTGCTTCGTCGTCGAATCCAGGCATGCTCTCTGCCAGTTCCTTCCACTTCCCCTCGATAATCATCTGTGCCTGTTCATATGTGATGCTCATTTTCATTCCTCCTTTTCGTGTCTGTCCTTGATTCTTTCTGCTGTATCTTCCATCGCTTTCATCGCGTCTGCCTGTATCCCGTGCATCCAGAGCGATATACGCAGATTCTTAAGCGCTCTGCACAGAAACGCCACGTCTTCGCGGTCGAAGTCTGTGTACATCGTTCTCTGTTCTTCAGCGGTCAGTCCGTATTCGCTCATCTTTACACCTTCTTCTTTACTAATGCCCACGTCGAGGACCTGTACGTCGTAGAGCCTACCCTTACAGGCTCGTAGCCACGTCTGCTCATCTCGTCGCGTATGTACTTAGGTATCTGCTCTGCCTTCAGAGCATATCTGTATACCCAAATGCGTTCTCCTTTCACCGCCTGTGTCTTCAGATACTGCTGTCTGCTTGCGAATACAAACTCTTTTACCGGAACAGTTTCTCTGTCGAAATCGAACGTATGCATATTTTCACTTCCTTAAATCGTCTATCTCGCTCTCGTCGTCGTAGTCCAGCGTCCCTGCCAGCACCTGCATCAGCGCCACGTTCAGCCAGCAGTATATCCGATGATGCTCTCTGTCTATCTCTGCGACGTTGCAGGTCCAGCTATCCTTCCCGCGTGTCACGTACACGATATCGGGACGCGTAGTGCCGCTGAATATCTCTATCCTGTCGCTCATATCATCACAGCCTGTTATCGTCGTATTCGTCGCCGATGCCCGCGTTAGCATCTTCTCTGCTGATGTCCTCGTAGTCCCACGAGTCGGCATAGTATGTGCCTGTCTCGTTCCCGTCACCGTCATACGCTACGACCTTCCCGTTCTTCAGCTTGTCGTAGTCCGCGCACCATGCGTCAATCACCTCAATCTGACGCTCTGCACTCTGCACAGATACGCTGATGTTGTACACCGAGCCGTCAGGGCATTCGGGGTCCTGATTCTTCTGTATGCATCCTTTCATTTTAACATTGTCCGTCATTGTTCTTACCTCTGAATACTATATGTACTTTCAAGTATAAATAGGTTTATGCCAGATACAGTTTCTCTTCAGCCTTACTGACATTCCCGCGCGATATATGTGTAGTGACAGGCTTACTCCAAATCGCTTTGAAGTCAGCAGGCATACTGTATTCGCTTACCAGAACAATATTGTCATGTGCCTTCATTTTCCGGCACCAATCATAGAATTCCTGAGCATTTATACCGTTCTTGTATCCTGTCGTTCCAAGATACGGAGGGTCGCAGTAGATAACTGCGCCGTGAAAGTCCAGCATTCTGTAATCATAGCATACGAAATCTGTATCCTTAAGCGATTCTGCCTGACTTTTCAAGTTCTTAAGCGCACTTATCGAACGACTGCCTGAGTTATCACCCGCATGCTGACGGGCGTATCCTCCGAACCACTTAGACCCAAACGAGCCGCAGAATCCGATTAATCCTACGTACCACTCAGGATACTTATCTTTGTTGTTCTTGACCGCGGTATACTCCTCATAAGATATGACATCGGGAATGTCACTTGGAGACTCTTTTACATGCCTAAGCAATGCGATAAGATACGGGTTGACATCGTATCCTACCTTTCTGTAGGCCTTGATATGGTCAATCATGTTAGCACCGCCTACGAACGGTTCTACATAGGTCATATTCGGTTGGATGTATGACTGAATAATAGGCGCAATGTCCTTAGCAATTCTTGATTTTGAACCTAAATATTGCATTTAATCACTCCATTATGTATATGTACTTTCAAGTATAAATAAGTTTATTCCTTCTCATCGTGCATTTCTTCGTAATAGAATTTCAATGCGTTCTGTCTGCATTGTGCGCTTAGTTTCGACACGCTGTCGTCGTCTCCCTCGCACAACTGCGAGAACAATTCACCCTCGACAGCAGATATGACCTCCAATCCGTCGCCCAACGTCATGCCGACCATGAGCTTCAGTACCTGCATTGTGATATCCGCCTTATGCTCTGATGAGTTGATTTTCTCGTTCATTCTTTCACTTCCTTATATTCATACCTATTTTACGCTCACGTGCCTCTATTGCCCTGCTGGGCCCTGTTATTGCCACGTTATGCTTATCCGAACAGCGCTTCTAATCCTGCCTGCATACTGTTAGCTCTGTCTTGTACCTCTCTCATGTCGCAGTCGAAGACAATATAAGCGTTGGGATGCTTTTTCTTGTAGCGTGGAATTATCACATCCATTAGCTGGCCCAGTGTTATGTCATCGTCATAACGGGCAATGATAACACATCCATCGGCGTTGACCTTGTACTTATCATCTAAATCTATCGTGTTCTTGTTCATATGCTCACTCTCTTTTGAACGCTTTAAAGTAATCGCAGTGATTCGTTTGTGTCTTATTGCTGTGATTGCGTGCTTGATTCATACAGTATAACTGTTCCGATGATTTATCGTTTGTGATAAATCCGAGCATGCACCATTCGCAGTCGCGACAGTTGGTTTCGTTCATGCTATCCTCTCGACCTTCCCTTTAACCGCCTTGTAATCCGCGCCCATTTCGAGTAGCTTTAAAAGACCGTTCATCATCCGGGTATCGGCCTGAGTAGACCCATTCGCTCCGAACGCGCTGTCAGGACCTACAGATATTAACTTACGTCCCATCGCCGTAAGTGTATAATCCATCCCCGAATCCGAGATACTTAAGACGTATACTCCTCCGAATGCTACTGTCTTAGCGTCAGTCAGGCTTATTTTGTCGAACGCTTTCTTTAATCCTGCCAAATCGCACGCATAGTTCATATGCTCGCCTCGAACGGTTCGCCGATGTTATCCCGGTGCAAATCGGGAATCGCAGTTTCGATGTCGATACACTCGCTATCGTTAGGAGATATCCATACCTTGACCGCGTTGGAGTAAGCCCGGTCCTGCTTGATATTTTCAATCAATCCCTCGGCCGTCATTATCCCGCAAACAGAGTAATGATGTTCTCCGATTTCGCCGTTAGCATATTCTACAATCGCTTTCATTTTATCGCCCTCAATCGTAGCAGAACCGCAACGTCTCAGGGTCGACATCCTCAACCTCGGCCCATTCCAGTATTTCGCGCTTCAGTGCGTCGTAGGTGCCTGTTTCATCGCCTGCAATCGGAGGCAACTCAGCGTAAAGGATAACGCCATCGCCGGTACGATTTACTGTTTCGCACCGCATATAGTCGCACGGTTCGCCCGGATGTGCTGTCGATTCGCCGCTCTTGTACTCAACTGCTGTTTTCATGTTTCTTACCTCTTTCAGTTTAAAAGGTTTGAAGAAAGAGTTTACTCCTCGTCGTCCTCATGAGCAGTAATTATTCCGCTGCCGATGACAACGCAGATTCTGCTGCCGTCTTCGAGCCGCTCAATCTCATACCGTAAATCCGTCATGAGCGCGCCCATCTCCTGTTGGCACGCCTCATGGAATGCGATAGGGTCGATGTCATGGAGCGCCGTTCCCTGCCAGTATTCCAGTCCGCAGATTTCGACGGTGCCTGTCATATCATCCATATAGTCAATCCAGTCCTGTTGGTACTCGTCGATGTCGCTTATATCGTCGGTCACTGCCGAGATAACGTCGCTCGCATTGCCGTAGGTCTTGCCCTTGTATTCGTACTTCATTTTTCTTACCTCTTGAATCTTTATGTACTTCTAAGTATAAATAAGTTTAGATACCTGCCTGTTTCAGCGCCTTATAAACAGCACGCTCGAAAGCATGACTCGATATCGTGTTGGCCACGATAAACTCACTGTTACGGGTAGCGCCGGTATCGTAGCCGCCGTCAGCGCTGACCTGACGGGCAGTCCAAATGCGCCCGCCAGTGACAACCGCTTTAACATGCCCGAACGCCTTAGTATTGACGATATAGCCCTTCATGCCCGAATGTGCGGCTATGCTGTCGGCAGAATCGCTTAAGCTGGTCTGATTGTCGCTGTTCATGCTTACTGTCTCCTGCTCAGTTCGCTCTGATAGCCCGTCTTATCCTTGAGCGCCGCGATTACCAGCTTAAGATAGTCCGATTCAAACGTCTTTTCGTCTTTATTCGGCTGGTTGAACCGGTTGCGCATGCCCTTATAATCGCTCATCGAGCGGGCATAGCGGTACAATAGTCCCATGTACGGGGCGGCACGCTCGGTGCAAACATAGACGATTACATCCCCGGTCTTAATGAAGCCCGAACATCCTCTTTTACTGCCATTAACGGTTATATTGGACGTTTTGAACTCGGCGTTCGGCAGTTCCGCCTTTATGGCATGCTCAAGCTTAGCTGCTAATATCATTTTTACTCACTCCTCCTCGATATCGCTTTCTGCGCACTGTCTGCCGTGCTTATAGGCGGCAATCGTACTCCCGTTGTACATATTGAAAAGGTATCCAGTAAGCAAAATATACTTTGCATAGTGCCTGGCCTTTTCGAGACTATCGAATCTCTTACTTATTATACCGTCCGTGGATATCATTTCGCACTTCATTTTTTATTTCTCCTTTTTTTTTATTTTTATTAAAGCGGGCCTTACGGCCCTGATAATCAGTTTACCTCGTACCACTCCTCGGCCACGATTGCCTTAATCCTGTCGGCTCCCATGAAGCGCACGCCCGCTGGGAACTTAAAGCTAACAACCGTGCCGTTGATGCCAAGCTCGCACGTCTCGCCCCCGGTGATGTCCATATACATGGACTCAATAAACTCCGACTTATCGGGCGCCTGGATGTCACTCTCGGTCTCCTGCATTTCGAACATCTCCATACGCTGGGCGGCGTACTCCCGGATTAGCTGCTCCTCGGTCATACCATAGGTCTTGGTCGTAGCACAAGTCTTGACATCGAGCTTCATTTTTATTTCTCCTTTTTTTATTATTAAGAGGTTTTAAAGAGGTTTACTCGTACACTATGTGGCATACGACGTTACGATGAGGGACATACGTATAGCTGTTGCTCTTGACCAGCATTCTTGCCGTGCTTCTGTCTCCGCACCAGAGTATCTCCCCGGTGTCGGTGTCGGTTACCTGCCACTTCTTGGTCTTTATGCTTGCTGTCATTGCTTACAACCTCTAAGTGACCCTATGGGGTGCTAGAATATATACTTGTCGGTACATGATAAACGATTGATAAGATTAACATACGTTATGAAAAAATCTGAGAAAAGTACGAGGCACATGTGCATGGGGCCCCTGACCTCGCACAGAGATTCTCAGAATTCAGGGGAGGTCAAAGCGTCATCGTGTGCATCGTAAAAGTTATTAACATTCGCCTGTTTTCTTAATAACAAGTAAAATATTGCGCTTTGAAATATTCTGCTGTAGATGTATGCTTAAGCGTATCAAGTGTCTCCTGAGACCTGCAAGACGCGATTATGAGGACGTTACGAGCATGCAGACAGAGCATCGCATAGATAAGAAGTTATTAAGAATATGATGATAAGTTAATAACTTATGAAGCATCTGATGATAAGCAGGCTGTTATAAGCATGATAAGAAGTTATTAAGATACGAATGAAATATTAATAACTTATCGACCTACGAAAAAAATCAAGACATAAAAGAGTTAAGAATGAAGCATGAACAAGTTAACGAATGAGAGGAATCAGGTCTCGCATATGATTTCACAGATTTTCAGGGAGGTCTAAGCGTCATAGATTCTAAGTATGCTAAAGCATGTCAAAGCATGCTAAGCATTGCTAAAGCATTCAATGTCTGCTTAAGACGCTTATGAATGACAAAGATTATAAAGAGCGAACGAGATGTGTGTGAATATAAGGAGTATAAACATAAAGAGGATAAGAAGACTATGAATGAACTTGATGATGATTATCTGAGCAGATTCGCGAAAGCACTTGAAAAGATACGCTATACATACAGATGCGGCGAAATAAAGAAAGAAGAGGTAGAAGGATGCATTCGCAGGACACGCAGAGGAGAGACAGGCGACGACGGCACTGCATTCAGAGCGATTTACGATGAGAGCATGAACGATGAAGATGCAATGAACGAACGCGACGCAGGAAGCATGCAGTTCTATGAACGTCATACAGAGTGCATAGAGTTCTATGATGATGAAGGAAGCTTAAGAGAGAGTGTGCACAGAACAGATGCAGATGCTATTGATAAAGTGACAAGCACGATTGACGATATGAAAGTTGACATCTATTCATGCGAGTACTGCCCGTTCTTCGCCTACGACAGTCAGGGCATGTGTTCGATGTGCAACTATCCTGCCGACAATCAGGTGCATAATCCCTGCGAAGATACGATTGACGAAGAGTGCCCGCTGAGAATGATGAATAAGAATAAAAAGTGAGAAGTGATGATGAGCAAACAGCTTGAGATTGATAAAAAATACAGACAGATTGAAGACTGAGAACTGGGATTATCAGGATATATGAATAAGAGAGAAGTGATGATAATGAACAGGAAAGACTGGGAATTCAGAAAGCATAAGTACAGAGGAGTGAGAACGATGATTGGCATATACAGAGACCCTCCGGGCGTGATGTCAGGCAGGAACCCTGCGATGTACATAGACGACGAGACGACGACAGGATACTTCACAGCGTATGTCGAGATGCCTGACTTCATGCCGTTCGACGATGCGATGTATCCTGCGATGAGACATTACTATAACGGAGGCTACACCTACTTCAAAGTGAATGAGGACGGGAGTACATCTGCTATGCGTATGTTCCCTGACGGCACAAAGGCAAAAGAAGGGAGATATGTTGCAGGTTGGGATTACAATCATATGTGGGATATGGAGCAGGGAGGACATGACATAAGAGATGTCGAAAGCGATATAGAGAGATTCGTCGATGCGATGAATGAGGGAGAAGGAGAAGAAAATGAATAAAAAAGAATACGACGAAGCACTGTCTAATCACAGAATGAAAGTAGAAGAATACATATACTGTATATCGACAAACCTGCTTATGCGCGGGATGTGCCATGACAGTTCCAAGTATAAAGAACCCGAATACAGTGCATTTCTGAAAGCGACAAACATGAGAGATTGCGAATACGATTCTGAAGAATACAGAAAAAGACTCGCATCGTTAGCCAATGCTCGTTCGTATCATTATCTCGTGAACTCGCATCATCCTCAGCATTACCGTAACGGCGTGAACGGGATGGACCTTATGGATGTGATTGAAATGCTCTGCGACTGGAAAGCATCTGTATGCAGGAACAGGAATGAAGGATTCGCAATGTGTCTCAAACTCAATATCAAAAGATTTAAGATTGATGAACAGTTAGGAGAGATACTCACTAATACGGCCGAAAGACTTTGGCCTGAAGACTTCAAGAAGAAGGAATGAGTATGTCTGAACACTTTTGCAGGGAAACAGTATATGCCTTCCTTATGGGAACAATTGCTGATATGCATGTTAATCTGAGTGTACCTCAGGTGTGTCAGACACAGAAAGATATATGAAGCAGGTATATTTATATTTTATTAAGAAGAATGAATTATTTCAGATAAACTTCTTCCCTTCTTCATTTCTTTTTGCAGGTCTATGACAGAGATGCCTGTGACCTTGCTCCATTCTCCGAGAGTACGCCAAACGCCCTGCGATTCAAAGCGTTTCTGACTGCTGTACATAGGGGTCGTTACAGCATCGTCGAACGTATAGCCTCTTTCCATCCTGTGCCTTATCGTCTGCACGCTCAGACCTGTCTCGCTGGCCCATTGAGCGATAGTAAGTCTTCTGCCGTCATGCTCATACAGATTGTGCTGTATATGCTTAATAGGGACAGATACAGCCTCTTCGATGCTCATGCCACTGTTGATACGATACAGCAGAGTGGAGTAAGCGATATTATATTTCTTACTAAGAGAATGATAGCTCGAAGTCTTATCCTTCTTAGGACGTTTATTGACACGCTCTTTCTTTACCTCTTCTACATACTGAGGGTCAATCTCATTGTGTGAATCATCGAGCATATGCTTCAGAAGATTCTCACGGGAAATAGAGAGCCTCAGTGCCTAATCGTTCAGAGGGCAGGTTTGCCCTTTGTATGTAGCGAGTATGGGGTCTGTACTCATATGAGCATGCTTCCGATAAAGTAATAGACACAACAGGTCATGAAATTGACCGCCATGCAGATGAGAATCGAACCGTCTTTGACGCTTATATCAGGGTAAAACAGGTCTCCTATTGTCATGCCAATCCACATGCCGACTGCGAATCCTTCAATGCACATTAAAGATTCCATCTGCCCGCTGAAATAGATAAGCAATGCGGTCAGTATCAGCATAATCCCGACCATCATCCAAGATACAATCATGGTCTCTGCAAAGATTACCAGTGCGTCTGATTTATTCAACTTATTGCTCATAATTTTTCTCCTCAGGTACAGAACTCATATCATCAGCGCTTATACTTTTAACTTTCTTTGCAAATGCTTTCTGAAACTCATCAATTATCCAATATAATTGTATATTATGCTCTCTCGATTGGAATTTGCAACTTTCCAATGCGAAATCGGCCTCCATATCAATCGCCCGTTTTGCATCTTGTATGTATTTTTCCATTTTCAATCCTCTTTAATCAGATTTTAATACTTCATCTTTATAAACAAATTCATCAGTCATTGTTATCATTCCTTTTTGATTTAACTCACTTCGATAGTATGACGACTTAAATCCCGCTTGAACAATCTGGTCATGAAATCGGTATTTTCATAATTAGGGTCGGGTTGAGTGCCACACGTTGACTTGTATGCGTTTGAATTACACTTATCATCCCTATACAGCGGTACTTCACTTACCCATATAGGCACACATCTGCCATCGCAAGTCATCTCATCATCTATCCCGCATACTTCCAGTTTAAGTGTCAAGCATTTATATTCACAATTATCAAGCATATCGTCTCTGTTGTTAAGTATTTTGTAGATTGTATAACCGCATACACTGACAGATTGACCATCAATGGTCACATACGGATGAGATACAGCCCACGATTCTACTGCTTGCTCGGTATTTATTTCAATATGAGAATCATAAGATGTCAGTTTTACATTTGCTCTGAGTTCTTCAGGATGTACATACAGCCATTCTGCAATCAACTGAGAAGGCTGACGCTCTTTCTTTATCTTTTCACGTTGTTTTTCAGTCATTGATTGCAGTACAATAACATCATTCGGTAAATACGCATATTCGATACTCATTGTTTCACCTTCAAGTCTTTAACGTATTCGAGTTTGGCACCGCATATCGGGCATGCTACCAAATCACGCTCATGAAAATCTTTACTATATCCTAAAGTTGTAAACTTAAATATAACTTTGCCTTCTCTTAAGTCTACAGGTTTTGACATCAATAACACCATACCCTCACAACACGGTTCGATAGTTTTACCATCGCTTTTCAATCTTCCATCTTCGATACTCATGGTGTTCCTTCTTGAAATCAGAAAGACGTTCGCGTATATAAACCAATCGAGTATCTGACAGAAATGAAAAAGAATATATAAGTTATAAGTTATCTAAGATAACGAAGAATCAAATCTTCAATAATAAAAAAGAATCAAGCATTAAAGAGAGGAAAGAACTATGACATATGAACCTGGAATCGCGGTTTGGTTAGGCGG
>Ga0172377_10007183_pt1 | contig 11457 bp, 11 predicted proteins | sample Pumphouse3metaG_FD_119749 | JGI IMG/M metagenome (GOLD analysis project Ga0172377, IMG submission 119749) | Leachate microbial communities from a municipal landfill in Southern Ontario, Canada - Pumphouse #3 metaG | ecosystem: Engineered > Solid waste > Landfill > Unclassified | place: Canada... | reverse complement strand
TTCCGGCTTCGTTCACATGGTCGATCGTTCCGATTTCATCCCAGCTGCGGGTCGGTATTTCCGTATCTAACAGTATCTCGATTTCCCTCTCCTCTTCTTTGCTGGCTTCGGTTCCGTCTGCGGATATGCATTTAATGCCGTTGAATTGAGGGGGGTTGTGGGAGGCCGTAATCATAACGCCTCCGCTCACGTTATCGCGGGTTTTGACATAATACTGAAGCGCGGGCGTGGGCACTACTCCCAAAATAACCACATGAACTCCCACCGACATCAATCCCGCGGACAATGCCGCACGGATCATATGACCCGACGCACGGGTATCTGCCGCCACTGCCACGGTGCCTTTCATCACTGTGCCTATAGCTTTGCCCATCTGAAGAGCCAGCTCCGAAGTCAGTTCTTGATTTACGACGCCTCTGACTCCGTTGGTCCCGAATAATCTGGGGGCAGACATATCATTACCTTGAATCACTCAAGAGATATACTTACAACGTTGCTTCCGCGAAGAATGATTGAGTTCATCCTTCTCTCTTCGCCGGTGGCTTCTTTGACGGAAACTTCCTCCAGTCCCATGTTCATGTACACGTCGAGCGAAGTAAGTTTTCCCTCTATGACTTTGCCGTCTTTGAGTCTGAGAATCAGCTTCTTGTTGACGGACTTTTCAAGCAAATCCAATGGCAGTACCATGTTATCACCGCGACCTAGTGCATCGTTCGATTTAAATCTATTCGCTTAACCGGACCGGAAAGTCATTCTTCGTCCTCTGTCTCGGGTGCATTTCTGGATTGTTCCTGAATCCATTTCGTTATGGCATCCTTGCCTGAACCGGTTATTCCGAAATATTCTTTGAATTTCCTTGTGGTCGTGAGTTCCAGAGTCTGACCTTTCTTTTTTCCGTTGACAAAATCCCTTTCCATCAGATCTTTCACGTCGTCGTATACTCTGGCACCCAGATTCTTGAACAGTTCGGATTGAAGAACCGGCTGATTGTAAGCTATGGTACTGAGGGTTCTCATGGTACCTCCGCTCATTTCGGCTCTGGAGAACATGCCCGTGTATTCCGCATATTCGGTTCGCAGCATCATTCTGTATTCCGACCCGAATTTGGCTATTGTTATGGCCGACTCCCGTTCGTTGTATTCTCTGCGGAGATCCAGTAATGCGTATCGTACTTCGGACTCGGGTATGCCGGTTTTTTCCGCTATATCCTCCAGTTTAAGGTTTTCCGCGCTGGAGAACAACGCTGCCTCAACGGCTCTTTTGACGTTCAATCAGACCGCCTCTACCAGGGCTTTTTCGCCCCCCGGGCTTCCGATGGCGTCTATTTTCATTTCAATGAATATCTCGCCGTAAGGCATTGTATCCTGTCTTATTTCCAGGAATCCGTCCCTGACAAGGTGCAGGACCGCAATGAAAACCGTAAGGTTGTGCATCAGTTCTCCGTCGTAAAGCTCGTTGATGCATATTTCGCCGGTGCCCAGTTTCTGTATGCTTTCCCATACCTTCCGGACAACCTTTTCATCGTCTTCCTCATGAGCCTTGTTGTCGAAATTTTTGGGTTCCTTTTCCTTTATTGCAATGCGGACCCTTTCCCTTTCCCTCTGAATGGCGATTTCGTTTCTGGCATCTTCGAAAGCGTCTATCAGTTCGTACATAGTGACCCTGCGGATCGGTTCTCTGGCATATGCTTCGCTGAACGACACCTGAGGAACAAACAGTCCTTCGTTCTCTTCAAAAAAGAAATCGTCAGGAATCTCGAATTCGGATTCCTGGGGTTCGACTTTGTCCCGGGTTGCGTCGGATTGCAGTCTGAGAGCTTTCCAGGCCATCAGTATAAGTTTTCCGGCCACGATCATGTCGAATCTGTTTTCGGCGACTTTGTTCGTATATATCCGGACAAATTCCGACAGATCGATCTCCCAGGGATCTATCCCGTTTTCAATCACCAGACTGAAGGCGGCCCTGATCGATTCGTCAATCGGATCTTCCAGCCTTTCCCCGCCCGCGGCCTGAGAAAGGATGGCCATATACCCGTTTATCCTTTCAAAGCTCTCGGCGTCTTCCGTCAATGCTTTGTGGAACAGCAGATGCTGTTCGATTTCCTCGTACTTCGTTATCCCATCCATATTATCATCCCTCTGCAGTATCCTGTATCTTCAATGCTTCTTCTTCCAACTTGGAGACTTCCGCGAAATCGGGCTGCATTATTACCTTGCTGATGCCCGACGGCGGTCTGGTTACCCCTATCAAATGGTCGGCAAGAGCCAACGTAACTTTTCTTAACGAGACCTGTATAAACTGTGCCTTGGCGGAACTTTCCCTGATTCTTTTTGCCACCATTTCCGCGTTCACGGCATCCAGGAACATATCCACTTCATCCAGCACATAGAACGGGGAAGGCTGATGTTCCTGTATGGCGAATATGAACGCCAGCGCCGTAAGGGATTTCTCTCCCCCGGATAAGGCTTCGAGCCTCAGGAGCTTTCCGTTTTTCGGTTTTGCGTTGATCATCAAACCTCCTTCGAAAGGATTCTCTTCGTTCTCCAAACCGATGAAACCCTCCCCTCCGCCGGAAAGCTGAGTATATATTTTCTTGAAATTTTCTCCGATGGCAACATAGGACTCCATGAACAGCCCGGTCTTCTGACCGTTCAGAGATTCGGTTAATTCGTTCAGTTCCTTTATGTTGTTTTCCAGAGATTCCACTTCTTCTTTCAAAGACTCGTATCTCTCTTTTCTTTCGTCGTAATCCTGAATCGCCCGCAGATTCACGTTGCCGATTCTGGATATTATATTCTCACAGGAACGGATTGCCCGTTTTATTTCCTCTTCCGAAGGTATGGGAAGTTCGACTTCGAAGTCGATTGCGGACATCTCTTCCTTGATTTCGGAGATGCTGCTGTTGATTGTGATTATAGAAGCTTCCATGGAAGACTTCATGCCGTCTTTCAGCTCTATGTCGTTCTGTATCTTGTTGTTCTCTCCGTCGAGAGCATATCTTCGTTCCGTCAGAGCATCCTTCTCTTCTCTGAGTCCCGTGATTCCGCTTTCCATTTCGGCTTCCAGAGCTCTGAGTGCACGGAGTTCCACTTCGGCTTCTTTCTGAAGCCCTCTGTATTTTTCGATATTGGCGTCATTTTCCGATATTTTTGTTTTGGTGAAGGTTATCCGTTCCTTCAGGGATTCGGTCTGCTTTCCGATGCCTTTTATTTCGACTTCGTAAGTCGCCTTGTTTCCTTTCTGTTCGGTGACGGCCTGATTTATCTGATAAATTTCATTCCTTATTTCCTGAATTTTGATGTTTAAGTCCGCGGGCGCGATTTCTCTTAGGCGTTCTCTTCCCGCGGTTCTTTTTTCACGGAAAATGTCCAATTCTTTCGATAATTTCGTAAGATTTTCTTCTGCCTCTTTCGCTTCAGCATCCCAAAGATCGCATTGTTTCTTCTTCTCGTTGCGTTCCCGGGTCTTTTCTTCCTTGCTTCTCTCCATCTCTTTTATCCGGGCCTGCAGACCGCCCATTTTAGACTGCTGTTCCACTCCCTGGCTTCCGGCTTCCCGCATCTTATCGTCGAGTTCCCGGATTTCCGAGCGCAGTTCGTTCAATTGATTGTCAAGTTTCCTCACGGCATCGTTGGCATCGCCCAACTTCCTGCCGACCTCTTCCAGTTTGGATTCCGACGACGAGCCGAATTTCATTACGGCATCATGTCTCAGGGTTCCTCCGACCATGGCTCCGGAGGCTTCTATCAGTTCCCCCTGCATGGTAACCATTCTCACGCCGCCCATCAGCGAGCGGGCGGTATTCAGATCTTTCATCACCAGAGTATCGCCCAAAACATACCAGAACACGTCTTTGTACATGGGATCGAAATCCAAAAGATCGATTGCATACCCTTCCGAGGATTTGGAAGTCATTATCGCTTTGGCTCTGGGTCTTCCCCCCATCATTTTTGTGAGAGGCAGGAATGTAACACGTCCCAATTTGTTGTTTTTAAGGAAACGGATCGCTTCCGCGGCAACTTCGTCATTTTCAACGACGATGGCTTTCATCTTGCCTCCGGCCGCAACCGATACGGCGGTTTCGTATTCCGGTTCCACCGATGCCAATTCCTGAACCGTTCCGTGAATTCCGCCCATCGCTCTCTTGTCTCTGAGGGCAAGAATCGCGGATATGGCGGTATCTCCCTGATTGAATCTTTCCGAAACTTTCTTTTCGGCGGAGAGTTCCCCGTATTCTTTCTCGAGTCTGCGGACGGCTTCGTTCAGTTCGAACCTTTGCTTTTCCAGTTCCTGTTCTTTGCCTTTGGCGGCGAGTATTCTGGAGGAGTATTCCTGAGCCGACGGCCCGGATTTTTCTTTCAGTTCCCCGATGCTCCACTTGGCATCTCCGATTTCAAAGGACAGGGTCTTGATGGATTCTTCCAGATTCGCCAATGCTATTGCCCCCTCTTCGGCCAGGCTTTCTGCCGTGGAAACTTTTACGCGGGCATCGTTCACTTCGGAAGTCTTGTTCTCGATATCGTTTTCCAGATTCTGGAGTTCTTCCTGTAACTGTGCGTGTTCCCCTCCGAATTCGGACATCCTGTCGTTGACTTCCTTCTCTTCGGAACGGAGAACGGTCATTCTTCTTTCTGCGTTTTCCAAATTTATTTCCACTTCGGAAAGCAGAGTTTTCGTGCTCAGAACCGTATTGTCGTTTTCGGCGATTGACTCTTCGGTTTGCGAAATGTACAGCTCATGTTCCTGGTTGCTGCTTTCGGCGGTTTCTATACGGTCGTTGTAAGTGGCCATATTGATTTTTGCGGTTTCTATGTTACCTTTCAGTTCGGTGTATTCGGGACCTACTTTTTCCTCTATTTCACGCTCTTTTTCGCGTATGGCCGATTCGTTTTGATTGAACTCGTGTCTGTTTTTTTCCTTTCTTTCTCTGAGTCCGGCGATTTCTTCCTTGATTTTTTCAATCTGCCGGCCGTAACTTTCCAGATTCGACTCTTCAATCTGAAGCTGTCTGTGCATCAACTGCGCCTTGGACATCTCCAGATTCTTTTGGGCCTCTATGTACTTCCTGGCATCTTCCCGATCTTTTTCGAGCTGTTTCAGCTGAAGTTCCAATTCCCCTATCACGATGTTTATTCGGTCCAGGTTCGTTTCGGCTTCCTCTCGCTCGCCGGCGGCTCTGTCGATGTCCGCGTCATAACTGGCGATTCCCGAGATTCCGTCGATTATGCGTCTTCTTTCCAATGCGCCCATAGCCACTATTCGGGTAACGTCGCCCTGCTGAACCAGGTTATACCCGTCGGCGCTTATTCTCGCCTTTGTCAGAAGTCCGTCGAAGTCGGCCATGGTGGCTTTGCGGTCGTTTATGTAAAAATAGGAATAATAGTCGGTTCTTGCGTCGTTGTATCTGACAACTCTGGTAAGTCTGACCGTATCGTCGTCCCAGGGCATAAGACGGTCTGTATTGTCAAAAACAAGTGTTACGGTCATGTGAGATGCTTTGTTCTTGGTGCGACCGCCGTCAAAAATCAAATCCGTAAGCCGCCCTGCTCTTACGGCCTTTGAACTGCGGGGTCCCAAAACAAACAGAATAGCGTCGGTTATATTGGATTTCCCTGAACCGTTCGGTCCGGTAATCGCAGTATACCCTTCCATAAGCGGTACCGTGAGCCGCCCGCCGAAGGATTTGAAATTTTCCATTTCAACTTGCTTTAAATACACTCCCATCCCATCCTGAAATCCTTTACTGGGTAACAGTAAATTCATTCCTGCTCGTATATGAACAGGTAATAAAATGTTTCAATAATATTTAAATACGTTTATGCTGGCACATAAAAAAATACGATTATTTGCTTAAAAGTGAATATCCGCAACGGATTTCGCTATTGCCGTGGGTTGAATTTCGGAGCCGTCCAGATGCTCTTCGGAAGTCTCTCCGGACAATACCAGAACGGATCTTATTCCCGCGTCTTCGGCCATTTTTATGTCAGTGTAAAGCCGATCTCCCATCATGACCGCCTTTGAGGATTCTATTCCGAGAAATTCGGAAGCCATCTCCAACATCATTGATTTCGGCTTGCCGATTATCATTGCATTTCTTCCCGTCAATGATTCCAGCATTGTAATAAACGGTCCTATGTCAACGTCGTAACCGTCCTCCGTGGGACATAATGCATCAGGATGAGTTGCTATGAATTCCGCTCCGCCGAAAATCATGTGATATGCATTGTTCAGTTTTTCATAAGTTATCGTACGATCGAATGTCATAAGTACAATATCGGGATTTTTATCGGTAATGTTTACTCCCAGTGACGAGAGTTCTTTTTCAACCTCCGGCGATGCCAAAACATAAACCGATGACTTCGGGCGTTTTGTTCTTATGAACTGCGCGGCGGCCACGGCAGAAGTTATTACCGAGTCCTCTTCGACGGCGAAACCCATTCTCTTCAATCTTCCGTAATAAAAATTACGGGTGTGAGATGAATTGTTGGTTATGAACGCGTACGGCATATCGGCGTCTTTCAGACGCTGAATGAAATCGGCGGCTCCGTCGATGGGATTGTCACCGAGATATACGGTTCCGTCCATATCCAAAAGAATTCCGGAGACGTCATTCCAAAGTTTCAAGTTCTTCCCTCACGGTCCTGATTGTTTCTCTCAGTACGGTTCTGGCACTCTTATTGTATATGCAGGCGGACGGATGATAGGTGGGTATGAACGGAATCATTTTTCCGTCTATTTCGATGGCGGTTCTTTTGTTTACTATATCGGCCATTCTGCCGTCGTACCCCATTAGATTTTTACAGGCGGATTTTCCCAATCCTATGATTAAACGGGCATCCGACAGTTCGGAATTGAGGAATTTCCTGCAGGCCGCCATCTCCTCTTCGGTCGGATCTCTGTTGCCCGGGGGACGGCATTTTACGGTGTTGGTTATTACCACTCTGGAACGTTGAAGGCCTTCTTCTTCCATGAATCCGTCCAATATTTTTCCCGCTTTGCCTACAAAAGGTATGCCCTGAAGATCTTCTTTCTCCCCGGGGGCTTCTCCGATAAAAACTATTCCGGAGGATGCGTCGCCGTGAGGCATTACGATGTTAGTCCTGCCTTCGCTCAAAGGGCAAAGATTACAGTTTTCGGGAGGTCTCACTCCCGATCCCCCAACAGCTCATCGGCGGTTACCAGGGAATGAAGTTTTACATTTATCGAAGAAAGATTCTCTTCCCCTCCGCTCTGACGGTCTATTACGGACAGTATATCGGTCACTTTGCCTCCGGCTTTGCGTATAGTGTCGATTGCCGACATACTTGAGCCTGCGGTGGTTATCACGTCTTCGACCACGAGTACTCTGTCCCCTTCGTTCAAATCGCCTTCTATCAGCTTACCCGTGCCGTGATCTTTCTTTTCCTTCCTTATCATAATGTAAGGAATTCCGGTTTCCAGAGAAACCGCCGCGGCCAACGGCACGGAGCCTAAAACAACTCCGGCGATTCTGTCGGGTTTCTCGTTCATGCCGAGTATTGTTTCTCCCATCAGTTCGGCTATCAGTTTCAGAACTTTCGGGTTTGTGCTGGCTTTTTTTATATCGATGTAATATGAGCTTTTGGCTCCGGATGCCAGCGTAAAATCTCCGAATTGCAGTGCACCGCATTCGGACAGGGCTTTTGACATTTCGTTCATTGTATCACCAGGGTTCCTTCTTCAGACCCATCTTGTATCCTATTATGTTGGCCGCACGGTGGAGTCCGAACATTATGAGCAGCAGGAACACGAATGCCAATATGTTCCATCCTGCAAAATATGTTTCGAATACCCAGTTGAAATTGAACAGCGCCGTCAGTAAAAATGCTCCGGCGACAAAATCGTACTGATCCAGAACGGGTGCCTTCACACCCCTCTCCAATCCCAGTCTTCTCTTGATGAAGGCTCCGGCCAGGTCTCCCAGCACGGCACCGAAGGCCAAAGTCGTTATCAGAACCACGCCCTGGGAAAAGGATCCGAATCCCCAGTGATTGACGGGATCGAAAGGATGGGAAATGCCCATCAGAATAAGTCCCAGAGCAATACCGGAAAGCGCTCCCCCGAAGAAGCCTCTCCAGGATTTGCCGTCTCCGAATATCCTTTTGCCTCTCCAGGATTTACCGAAATCGATTTTGGTTCCTCCGCCGAAAACAACTGCCGCGGAATTGGGTAACATAGCGGGAAGGAAAACCCATAATCCGATTATCATTATCTTGATTGCGCCCAAGGCATCCATAATATATCGGGCATTTATCGAACATCCATTGTTTAATCTTTGCTCACTTTGGGACAATATAATTAATCTATGTGATTCATCGGCAACCATGCTGATTCTGGATACCTCCGCATTTTTTACCATGGATTGGATTCCCGACGAAGATTTTCTTTGTCCTCCCGGTGTGGTTGATGAGTTGGAACGCTACGAAGATCCGCGGCTTGCTTTATGGGATGAACGTTTAAAAATATCCGACTACACGGAAGATTCGATGAAGAAAGTCAAAGAAGAGGCCTTGAAAACCGGGGATTTGGGAAGACTGTCCGATGTGGACCTGTCCGTTATCGCATTGGCGCTGGATATGAAGGGAACAATACTTTCGGACGATTATTCCATACAAAACGTTGCAAAGTCCATGGGCATTCCTTACCGTTCCGTGGGAACCAAAGGAATACAGAAAAAATTCAAATGGAACTATCGCTGCATAGGATGCGGCAAGTGGTACAAGGAACGTTACGACGAATGTCCCATCTGCGGTTCCGGCATGCGTGCGCACAGAAAAAAATGATTACGGGAAAATACGTTTGCACCGCACCAGGTTGGCCATGCGTCTTTTTCCGAGTATGGACATGCAGAGATCTGTTCTGAAATCTGTCTTGAACGCCAAAGAATCCGCAAGCTTCTTGTTGAACGCGGCGGTCTTCAACGGGCCTCCGATTACTCTTCTGAACTCGGTGTCGTAATCCTGCAAAGGTCTTCCGTCGAGTATATGTTCGGCCGCAACCGTACCGCAGATGCGGGCGGATATCATCGCCTGGGGAATGCCTCCTCCGTTCACGGAGGCCACCTGACCTGCCGCGTCTCCCACCACCGCACCGTTGCCTGCAACTGTTCTTGAAATCGGACCTTCGCTGGGGACATATTTGCCTTTGATTTCACGGGTTATTTCGAATCCCATCTTTTTTGAGAAGTTCTCAAAATATTCGGTCGGCCGCCCGCTGGAGAATTTGGGCGCAAACCCGACTCCCACATTGGCACATCCGGATTTGGGTATAATCCAGCTGTAGGCTCCGGGTGCGATGCCTCCGAAGAACATCTCTATCACGGGCTCAAAATCGCCGTCGGCAATCGTTGTGACCGCAGGATAGAGATTTTTATTGGCGGGAAGACCCAGTTCCCTTGAAACTCTGGATGAGGGTCCGTCCGCACCGATTATTGTTTTGTACTCTATGGTTCCGTCTTCTGTGACGGCTTTTCCGTCTTCGATTCTCAGAAATCCGCAACCTGTTTTAAGTTCGGCTCCGGCTTCAACGGCCTTGGACGCAAGATGCTGATCGAATCTGTCACGGTCCACGGTGTACCCGGTAAAAGGAAATTCGGTGACTTTGCCTTTGGGGGATGTGAATCTCATGCCTTCGATTTCTCTTGTTATCAGAGACGAGGGATATTCCATTGTGGTTTCCAAATCTTCAACCTTGGGAAACGAACCGTAGGTTTCTTCCAGACTGGGAATCAACTCTCCGCAACGGACGGGAACACCTACTTCCTTGCGCCTTTCAAGAATTTTTACTGAAACGCCTTTTTCGGCGGCATAACGGGCGGCGACACTTCCGGCGGGACCTGCACCCACAACGAGCACATCGACTTTCTCGGTCACGGAATCACCGGTCCCGGGTTACGATATAATCCCCCAATGACAGAAGTGCTTTCTTGTAATCGGAATCTTCCACGACTGCGAGATAACCCCGTGCCTCGGTAAGAATTTCCATTGCTTTCTGTCTGCATCTTTTGATGGAATCCGTTTGTTTAATCAGACTGATTACTTTTTCAACGGATTCCGGGCTGGCTTCTTTTTCTTCGAAGACCTCTTTGATTTTTGGACCGTGTTCCGGATCCTGCATCGCATAGATTATGGGAAGAGTGGGTTTGCCTTCTATCAGATCCAAGCCCACCATCTTGCCGGTGGCGTCCGTGTCTCCGATAACGTCCAACGTATCGTCGATTATCTGGAATGCTTTTCCGATTGCCAACCCGTAATCGCCGAAGGCTTCGACAAGATCGAAATCAACATTCGTCAAAAAGGCTCCGGACTTGGCGGCGGAAGAAATCAGAGTGGCGGTTTTGCCCTGAATGATTTCGAAATAATCTTCTTCGGTCACGGCGGACTTGTTTTCGAACTTCTTCTGAATGAATTCCCCGGAAGTCATATTCGCCGAAGCGTCGACAATGTGATTCACTATCTCGGGTGCGGTTGCACCGATGAGACGGAATCCCATGGCAAACATGTAATCCCCGATGATGATGGACTTGCCGATGGTGTATTCTTTGTAAAGGGCTTTGCGGCCTCTCCTCAGTTCGCCCTGATCGTTGATATCATCGTGTATAAGAGTGGCATTGTGAATTATTTCATATGCGGCGCCTATTTCGATGGCTCTCTTGGGATCTTTGCCCCCGGCGGCATAATATGAAAGAATGCATATTGCGGGCCTTATCTTCTTTCCGCCGGTTTCTATGACATAATTGCACATATCTGTGATTTCGGCATTTTTGGAGCAAAGAACATTCTCTTTTATCCTATCAACCTCATCCAATTCATTGGATATGCAATCGTGCCAAAGACTTGACATATGTCTGAGTGAAGAGCGTTATCTACTTAATGGTTTTCAAAAAATGGTCAATAGCCAGAATGAAAAATGATGATTAAAATTGAATCCGCCCCCGAAGGGGCGGGTATAAAGTGGTTTATCTCCCTGTTCAGGGTAACAACGACATTATCGCGGCTGCTGCTTCGGAACAGTAGTGCAGGAACGGTCCGGGGTATACACCCATAAGGATTACACCCAGTACGCACAGAATCGCGGCGACCATCATCGGAACGGGCACCTTGAACTTCTCTTCCGTTTCACCTTTCTCGACATACATCGCCTTGATGACTCTTGCATAATAGTACAGAGATATCGCAGAGTTTATGATTGCCACAAAGGCAAGCCACATCCACTGAGCCGTAACGGCTCCTCCGAGATCCGTAACTATTGCGGAAGAGAACAGGAAGAACTTGGCAGTGAAACCTCCGAGAGGGGGGATTCCCGCAAGTGAGAACAGGAAGATAAGCATCAATGCCGACAGCAACGGTGCTCTCTTCGCCAATCCTCTGTAATCCTTCAGTGTCTCTCCGATGCCTGCGTGTATCAGTATGGCGACGATAACGAATGCACCGCCCTTCA
>Ga0172377_10007177_pt1 | contig 11461 bp, 11 predicted proteins | sample Pumphouse3metaG_FD_119749 | JGI IMG/M metagenome (GOLD analysis project Ga0172377, IMG submission 119749) | Leachate microbial communities from a municipal landfill in Southern Ontario, Canada - Pumphouse #3 metaG | ecosystem: Engineered > Solid waste > Landfill > Unclassified | place: Canada... | reverse complement strand
TAGTAAATACTTCACTTAGTCCGGTCGCTTCAGCAATTTGTGTCCAGGTTAATCCGAGTTTTGATTTAGCTACCATAATCGCTTCGGTCATTTCTAATTTCGTCATTAATGTGCTCATGGTGTCTTCCTTTTATAAATTAAGGGTTGTAAAAATGGATAAAAATAAAATCGCATGAGTCTTTTAGCAACGGTTAGACCAATTTAAAACAATGTTTTTATGCTGTTGTTTTATAACGATATTTTTAGTTACAGTTTCTCAAATTTGTTTATAAACCTGACATTTATTTACAATAATTTACAAATTGAATTAAATTGTAAATAAATGTCAGGTTTTTTATTAAATTTTGTCAGTTTTTTTAGGCTAAGTTATTGAATAGTAAATGTTAATAAAAAACTTGGCACAAAGCTGGTTATATCCTGGTCGAATGGTTAGTAAGCGATTAACCAAAAACAACCTAGGAGATTTAACATGACACAAGTTTATATTCCATCTTGCCTTCGACCGATTGACAACGATGGCCTGAAAACCCTAGCGGAACAAGGTAAAGCCAATCCCGATACGATTAAAACCTTGAAATCTAAAACCGTATTGGAAGGGCAGTTTAAGAATTTCAACTATGTGCGCAACCTACCGCCCATCGTAGTGGATGAACCACCAGGCCTGCTTGGTGAAGATACCGCGCCAAACCCATCAGAAATGGCGTTATTGTCGTTAGGTTCTTGTTTGTCGGTTGGTATTCAAGCCAACGCCACCGCGCGCGGGATTGCACTGCATAAGCTCGAAATTTCGTTAGAAGGTGACATTAATATCACCGCCGTTTGGGGAACAGGCGATGTGGACCCGAACAAATTGCTCGGTGTGCGTGAAGTGCGTGCGTTTTTTGATATCCAAGCGGATTGCTCGAAAGAGGAGTTGGAAGAATTGGTACAGCACGCAACCAAATGGTCGCCGGTGGCGAATACCTATATGAACAAAGTGCCGGTTATTTCAACTCTGGTTTCTTAATTTAGTCATTATTTAGCATTTTAGCAGGCCTGGTGTGCGCTGGTTGATAGGCCACGTACACCAAAGATTTATTAGGAGAATGACATGATTGCGCAAATTGTAAAAAATGATCTCAAACCCAAAGTGGTGGACATAGATCACGGTCTGTATACGACCGATATTTTAGAAAAACTCGGCAAAGCGGGCGCGTTCCGTCATCATATCGCCTCGCAAAATAACGGTACGATTGATTTGTTCGGCGCGATTCAAGACATGGCGACCGTGTCGCATGAATGTATGACCACCGGCTTTATGATGTGGGCGCAAGATGTGTGTTGTTGGTATATCGAAAACTCAAACAACGCTTGGTTAAAGCAAGAAGTCTTACCCAAGATGGTCGATGGCGAGCTGTTTGGCGCGACCGCCTTATCCAATCCGATGAAGTATTTCGCCGGGATTGAAGACTTAAAACTGTCTGCTGAAGAAACCGAAGACGGTTACATCATTAACGGCACTTTGCCTTGGGTGTCGAACCTGGCGGAAAAAAGCGACAAACACTTTTTCGGTTCAATTTTCACCGTGCATGGCGCGGGCGGCGAAAAAGACGTGATGGCGTTGATTCCGTGTGATTTAGACGGCCTCACCATGAAACAAATGGTGTCGTTTGAAGGTATGGAAGGCTCTGGAACCTATTCGCTGTTATTCGATAACGCCTTTTTACCGAAAAAATACCTGCTAGCCGATCCGCTTGCGCCGTATCTGGCCAAAATCAAAGCCGGCTTTATTTTGTTGCAAACCGGCATGGCGGTTGGCGTAATTCAAGGTTCGATAGACGAAATGCGCAAAGCCGATTTAACCCTGTCGGAGATTAATGCCTATTTAGACGACCGCCCCGATGAGTTGGAAGACGAACTCAATGACGCAATCGGCTTAATTCAAGCCTTGTGTGAAACGCCGTTTGAACCCGGCACGGACTATATCAAACAAGTGCTGGAAGCGCGCTTATTGGGCGCGGAATTCTGCAAACGCAGTGCCGATGCGGTGATGCAACATTGCGGCGCGAAAGGCTATATTGTCGATGCCCCCGCGCAACGTAAACAACGCGAAGCCTATTTTGTGATTATCGTCACGCCGTCAATTAAGCATTTACGCAAAGAAATTGCGCGACTTGAAGCGGCTTAGGAGGTCGTATGTCACAGCCCTACAGAAAGTATATTTGCAAAACCTGCGGTTTGATCTACGACGAAGCCGACGGCGACCCGGATAGCGGACTCGCCCCCGGCACACGGTTTGAAGACATCCCGGACGATTGGTATTGTCCGCTATGTTTAGTCTCTAAGTCTGACTTTATTCTGTACGAAGAAAAGCCTAGAGATGCACAAGCCGCGTCAGATGCACCGACACCTAAATCCAAGGTAGGCGGAAAAGACGCTATTGTCATAGTGGGTTCAGGTTATGCGGGTTGGACATTAGCCGAAAAAATTCGCTTGCAAAATCCAGATGCAAAAATCAGTTTAATTACCGCATGTGATGGCGCGGTGTATCCCAAACCCGCCTTATCCATGGCCTTGTCGCAAAACCGTGCGGCGGAAGACTTAGTAGAATATAGCGCTGCGGAAAAGGCGAAAGCGTTGGACATCGGCGTGAAAATCCGCACCAAAGTCATGAGCATCACTCCGGCGCGTAAACGTCTGATGACCACCACCGGCACCATTGAATACGACAAATTGATTTTAGCGATGGGTGCAAGTCCGATTAAACCGCATATCGAGGGTTCGGCGGCCAGCGAAGTGATGACGATTAATGATTTAGCGGCCTATAAAAAGTTTCGCGGTTCGCTGGAAGGCAAACGCCATATCACCTTAATCGGCGGCGGCTTGATTGCGGTCGAATTAGCCGAAGACCTCGCCAGTCAAAATTTTGAAGTGACCTTACTGGTGCGTGGCGGCCATTTAATGCGCAATATCCTACCAGGCCTGGTGGCGGATAGACTCAGCAACCTATTAGCGAAAAACAAAATCAAAATTCAGTACGAAGTCGAAGTAGAGCAGGTTAATCATGCCGATCAAGGTTATCAACTGGTATTTGACGATGGATCAAGCATGCAAACCGATTTAGTGGTCGCGGCGATTGGCTTAAAACCCAATGTGGAACTGGCTAAAAAAGCAGGCCTGGTGGTTAAGCAGGGCATTATGGTGAATGCGCAAATGCAAACTTCGGATGCGGATATTTACGCGCTGGGCGATTGTGTCGAATTTGAAGGCGAAGTGCAGGCGTACTTAGAACCAATTCGCCGCCAAGCCGCCGTGATCGCCGATCACTTATGCGGTAAATATGCGGCGTTTGAACTCAAACCTGCATTGATTAAAACCAAAACCCCATCGCTGGCGATTATTAGCTGCCCACCGCTGAAAAAAGACGCACAACAAGGCGGCTTGACAAAAATCGAAGCCCATCAAGGCCAAGGGCTAGAAGTGAGTTATCTGGTAAACAACGAACTCAAAGGCTTTGTCTTATCCGGCGAACTCGTCACCCAAGCCGCACATAAATATCAAGGCTTGGCAGGGTAGGAAAGGGGAATGCTGTCTAAAGTATCAAGCTACTTGTAGTTCAAAGTGTTTGCCCAAAGCATGCAAGGCGGCGGGTATGAAATGAAGGCATAGCCATAATTAAAAAACAGTCTATACCTTGTTAGGTGATTCTATTTTGATGGCAAGTACTCCAAGCTGCTTTTAAATGCCGAAACTCCATGTACTTTATGTGTTGTCATAGGTGGAGTTTCGATGATTATGTCCAGAGACTTTATTATATGAGCATTGGTTGTTTTAGCTTTGAGAAGGCTGGCTAATTTACGAACCCGCGAATCAGGCTTACTTCGTGCTAATGGCGAGGTAAACTCTGGATCACCAAATAGTCGGATAAATTCCACAATTTCGGCTTCGGTAAAGTTGTTGATATGCTTTTGATAATACGGCAAAGCAGCTTCATCAACGCCTTCTCGGTATCCATGCCCATTACCAACAAAACATATTGACAAAACCTTAACCCACATTGATCTAGATGCCCTAGGGACAAGGCCGTTAGGCGGAAGAGAGTCATCTAAAGTTTTGGCATGTGGATATTCGTTATAAAAGTTATTTGAACCGAAGTGTGCTCGATTTAAGTTTTCAAGTTTTTCTATTATTTCACCAGCAAGACTATCTTCATCTTTATATTTAAGGCCATCAACATGTAGCAAAAACTCTTCGCAGGCATTTTTTCTCAATATTTCAGCATTTTTACGAAACACGCCAAATTTGGCACCTATTTCGTATTTCCGATCCTCTGTTGCCACACTCCAAATGTATGGCGCAATACCAGCAATATTTTGTTTGGACTCAGCCGTTGTTTTATCTGTTGTATATAGCCCGAAAATAGACCAAAGAAAATCATCAATTCTTTCAATCGGCTGCTTTGTGAACTCATTCCCGATCACGCTATAATCATCTGCAGGAATTACTTCAGTACGAATATTATTAAGTAGCTGCTTTACAGCGATTAGGGAGTGATCAGGTTTTGCTGTTATCGCGTGCTTCAAACACACGCTTAACCAGCTAAGCATCTCATGGCCGTCAATATCATTATCATTCGGGTGCGCAGCACTTGCATGATTGCGCATGTAATTTACATGCTCTAAACGCTGATAATTAACATCAGTAAGTAAACCAATTCTGCGGCAGGCTTCTAGAAGATCATGTTCACTGACTAAATCAATATCTTCTTCTTTAGAAAGACTTTTATAACGGGAGCTAATTTTTTCTGCTATTGAGTAAAAGTATTGGAGGTCAAATGATACTATCAGCCTTCGAAAAGACCTTACAGTCTCATCCCAGAGATAATTCAAAGCCCCATCAAATAATCCCACTGACACTGCAACTGTATACTTTGATAGGTAGTGGGCTTTCATTCTGTCTTCAATAGGAATAATTGAAAGAGACTCCTGTAAGGATGCAATCACCTTTTTTCTCTCGGCAATTGGTACTACGACGTCTTGAATCGGAAGGCCGACGTGAGACAGATAGCCTTCAAGTTGATGATGTAGGTCATCTATTGGTTTACTCAACTCATTTGAGCTAACTATAATTAATGTGTTTTCGTCATCATCGGTCATATCAGCTTATTCCTAATTTTCAATTAAAAAATTAAAAGGGGTTAAAGCCCTTTTTGCTGTTTTCGTTTATTGGAGTATTGCAAAAAACATGTTGACGAATAGTACATCAAAGAAATAAGTGTGGCTAGATAAATGCGTATTCTGTTTTAATGCAAAAGGCTGTTTGTCGCGCTAAAAATTGTTGTTGCGATTGGGTGTTTATTTGGGTTGCAAACGCCATTACCAGGCCGGTGGTGACGGTGTTTGTTATTATTAATGAACCCAATCTTCAAACGTTAAGCCATCCACTCTGGCAAACTCTCGAACATTATTCGTGACTAGAATACAACCCGACGAGATGGCGTGGCCTGCAATAGCGGTGTCGTTGTTTCCAATCATGAGGCCTTCAGCCATAAGCTTTTTTTGAATTAACACGGTGGCGTCAACCGCTTCTTTATCCCAAGCGAGTATGTCGTCAATACGTTTCAAAAATTCAGCAACGAGTAGGGCATTTTTGGGCGAGGCTTTTTTTCCAAGCAAACCATAATGCATTTCTTGATAGGTGATGGCGGAAATCACGATGCGATGTCCATTCGATACTACCGCCTGCAGTTTTTCAAGAACCCAAAGCGGCTGTTCCCTCATAATGAATGAGCAGATACAGGTATCTAACATATAGTCGATTTTTTTAGTCAAAATTAAAACGTCCTTCATCAGCGACCACATCTTGGCGTTGTAACATAAAGTCATCATCCGCTTTTTCAACGTCAGAAAACGACAGCCAGTTTGGGCGTATAGGGCGTAATATGATTTCATCGCCATTTTTGATGATTTCAAGCTGACTGATGCCCTGATATTCCATGTCCTTGGGAAGTCTTATCGCCTGATTGTTGGCATTTTTAAATATTGAAACGGTTCTCATAGTGACCTTCTCACATTAACTATCTTGTTGAAGATATTAGCGAATTTATCTGGCATATGTCAAGCATATGTGATTTTAGCTTATAGCAATCTAACCCCAGCCACCAGGCCAGGTGGTGACGTTAAATTTGTGTTGTCATTCGTAAGCCTGATCCTGGTAAGTATTTATTAATAATTCATTTTTGAACCACGAATGGCGCGAATTTTAAAAAATCGCCCCGATAAACAGCGGTTGGATGCGGTGATAACACGCTGGTTTAAGCGGCATTTGCAAAGGATGCAACTGGGGATTAAGCTAGACCAATTGAACAGCTTAGCGGAGGAACAAACCATGCTGGCGGAAAATTTACAGAATTGGCTGAAATCGGAAGTGAATGCCGGGCGGTTAGAGGGAAAACTGGAGGGCAAATTAGAAGGGTATGCGCAACTTATTTCAAAACAACTCAAGTTGCGTTTTCCGCAGTCCGACGTGAGCGACTATGAGGCCGTTTTAAGCCAAGCTACGCCGGAAAGGTTAGAGCGTATTGCTGAACAACTGCTCAGCGCCAAAACATTGGAAGAAGCTTTGGCGTAAAGGCATTCATCTCACATTAACCACCAAAACATAAAACGCAGAGTAAAATCTGCGTTTTATGTTTTGTACGCACAGCTAGGCTTCGTAGTAGCAGTGGTTACCAGTTGTCAGCGTGAAAAAGCAGGCTTATTGTATTAATAATCCCCGTCTTCAAACCTAAGCCATCCTCGCGGGCAAATTTTTTGCGATTTTTAAGCCTGTTGAGCGTTCATTTTGTCTTCTGTCATCTTGGATGATATTTCTTTTCTTCGCTGGTTCATCTGCGTTATCGCACGTATAATACGTTAAATAACGAATTGGTTTGTTGATTACGCTAGTTTATTTGGATAAGGATTGAGTGCGAGCAGTGGGTAAATGCACAAATTTTAGCTGGTTGACACTTTGCGTCGGTGTGCTGAGCGTTTGGCTGTGTCTGTCTGTGGCGGCTTCGGCAGCAACCTTGCCAGTGTATACCTTGACGCACGATTCTCCGCCGATGCAGGATTTTAATGTCTATTTGCAGGTGGATGCGAGCGTGCGTTTAACTATTGATCAGGTTGCGGCGCAGACGCAAGCCCGGGCGGGTAGCATCGCTTCGGCTCGTCAAGTGTATCAGGCAGGCGCACATTACTGGTTTGGTTTTCGGTTGCATAATGCTTCGGATAAACCGTTGTTGCGTATTTTAGCGTTTGATGAGTCATTTTTGTATCGAGCGGAGCTGTATCGGTATCATCATTCGCGCTGGCTACGTGATGCGAATGGTCTGCAAACGCCCTTATCTCAGCGCTCTACGCCTAGCCAGCTTCCGGCGTTTGCTATTACGCTGCAGCCCGGTGAAACGGGGGTTTTTTATTTACTCGCTATGTCTAAATCAAGTCAGGTGAATGTGGGTTTGACGTTAATTGAACGGGCGCAATTTATTTCCCAGCAGCGTGTTGAGTTAATTTTATATGCGATATTTATTGGCATTTTATTGGCCATGGCGGTGTATAACTTCTTTATTTTTATTAGCTTGCGTGACATTTCTTATTTGTTTTATGTGGGTCATGTCGGCTTTTTTTTAGTGTTTTTTATTGCCTTTAGCGGGTTTGATTTGTTGCTTGATGTGAGTGCGCAAACGCATTTTCGTTTGTTTGCGTTGGCGTTGTCGGGTAGCGGATTTTTATTGTTGTTTACTCGGCAGTTTTTGCAAACGGCGAGGGCGCAGCCGCGTGTAGATCGCCTGCTTTTGGGGATGGCGTTCGCCTTTTTTATATTGGCGTTGTTAGCGTGGTTTGATATTCAGTTTTATGCGTATGCGGTTTCTTTAACTTTACCGGCGATGTTGATTCAAGCGTATGTCGGCGTGATGGCTTGGAAACAAGGTCAGGTGTTGGCGCGTTATTATTTATTCGGCATTGGTTGGTACATAATGGGTTTATTTTTGTTGGCAGCGCAAGGGAGCGGTTGGTTAGCACATAACGATTTAACGCGCTATGGTTTTATGTTTGGTTCGTTGTTTGAAGTGTTTTTGTTTTCGTTCGCTTTGGCTTATCGGGTGAAATTGTTGCAGCAGCAGCGTGATACGTATCAGCGTGAACTCATTGCGCAACAGCAGTCGGAAAATCAGCGTTTAGAAGAGTTGGTGGTTGAGCGAACGAGTGAATTAACCAAGCTCAATCGTGAATTATCTTTGCTGGCTCAGCGTGATGGTTTAACCGGTTTGTATAATCGTCGTTATTTCGATAGCGCGATTGCGCAAGCTTGGCAGTTGGGACAAATTCGTAATGAAAGCCTGTGTGTGCTGATGTGTGATATTGATTATTTTAAGGCCTATAACGATCAGTTGGGGCATCAGGCGGGAGATGAATGTATTCGGCGCGTAGTGAAGTCTATGTTGTCGGCGTTGAGTCAAGAGGTGGAGTTGGTAGCGCGTTATGGTGGCGAAGAGTTTGCGATTTTAATGCGTGGTTGTGATGTGGCGTTGGCCCGTCATTTGGCGGAACAAGCTCGTTTAAGTGTTGCCGATATGCGTATCGTGCATCCGGCGTCACCAATGGGTTATGTTACAGCCAGTTTTGGTTTGGCGTGTCGTGAGGCGTCAAAAACGGATGTGGAAGAGTTGATTTATGCGGCGGATCAAGCCTTGTATCAAAGTAAAACACAAGGGCGCAATCGGGTATCGGTGGCTTCCTAGGGGCTGTTGATCATTCATTTTTTGAGCCACAGAGACGAGGGCACGAAGTTTTTTTAAGTATTAAGTTGTTATTTTTGCAGATATTTACTTTTATCAATCGTTTTGATTGAACAATAATCCTATTCAGGCATTCACTAAAACTCGACTTATCAATCAGTTACATTGAAATGTCAGCAAACCCTAGTCAATGTCGAATGGCTTACGGTATGATGTCGCGCTTATGGATAAATGAGGCGAAAATACGTGGCGACACATCTTATTTTAGGCGGCGCGCGCTCCGGAAAAAGCGCGTATGCCGAAGCCTTGGCGGCGGCGCAAGCGCAAGCGGTTACCTACTTAGCCACCGCCAATATCCAAGACGAAGAAATGCGCCAGCGCATTACCCATCATCAACAGCGTCGCCCGGCGCATTGGCATACACTGGAGTTGGCGCAAGGCGATCTCGCGGTCGAACTCAATCGTTTATCGTCACAACAGGCTTGTGTCATTCTCGACTGCTTAACCCTGTGGTTAATGGCAGGTTTCGAAGCTTATCCGGCTTTGCCTGAACAGGCTATAACGGCCTTTTTAGAGGCGGTTGAACGCTTTGAAGGTGAGTTGCTGATTGTATCGAATGAAATCAGTATGGGTGTTGTGCCGATGGGCGCATTATCGCGCGATTATGTCGATACGCTGGGGCGTTTGCATCAACGCATTGCCGCCAAAGCCGAACGCGTGACCTTAATGGTTGCGGGTATTGCACTAGCGATTAAATCACCGCCGACAGCCTAAGGGCTGAAACGATGCACTTTAAGTGATGGCTAAAAGGCAGCTCAAGTTAATTAAGTAAGGAACTTATACTATGTGGTGGCAACAACCCGTTAAATCACTTAACGCAAGCGCACAGCAAGCTGCGCTTGCACGACAAGTCGAACTCACCAAACCACCGGGATCATTGGGTCAATTAGAACATCTTGTCGTGCGATTGGCCGCGATGCAAGGGCAAAGCCAGCCGAAAATGGACAAGGCCTGGGTGAGCGTGTTTGCCGCCGACCATGGTTTAGCGCAAGCCGGTGTTTCCGCGTTTCCCCAATCGGTGACGGCACAAATGGTGCATAACTTTGTCAACGGCGGCGCGGCGATTTCCGTATTAGCCGCTTGGCATCAAGCCGACTTTGAGGTGGTCGATGTGGGGGTGAATGCGGAGTTTAAGCCGCTACCAGGCCTGGTGATGAACAAGATTGCGCCGGGAACGGCGAACAGTTTACTCACCGCCGCGATGAGCGCCGCACAATGCGAAAAAGCGTTGGAGGTCGGTAAACAAGCGGCGGAACGTGCGCATGGGAGCGGGGCGCACGCATTTATCGGCGGCGAAATGGGGATTGGCAATACCGCCTCTGCGAGTTTGATTGCGGCGGCGATGATGCGCACGGATGTCGCGCCGTTAGTTGGCGTGGGAACGGGATTGGACGAAGCCGGTTTAGCGCATAAGATTTCGGTATTACAACAGGTTTGGCAGCGTCATCAATTTGTGTTGAGCCACGGCGAACCCTTAGCGGTATTGCGTGCGGTCGGTGGGTTTGAAATCGCCGCCCTGTGTGGGGCGTATATTCGTTGTGCGCAACTGGGCTTGCCGGTATTGATTGATGGCGTGATCACCAGTGCTGCCGCGCTGATTGCTAAAGCCATACAGCCTGGCGCGCAAGATTGGTGGTTGTTTAGTCATTTATCCGCTGAACCGGCGCACCGTCAGATTTTGCAAGCGTTAGACGCGCAGCCGATGTTACAGCTTGATATGCGTTTAGGCGAAGCCTCGGGCGCGGCGATAGCCTGGCCGTTATTGCAACAAGCCTGTGTGCTGCATCAAGGTATGGCGACCTTTAGCGAAGCGGCGATTAGTCAAGTGTCGGACAAGCCTCGAGAGGGTGAGACGGGGTGAGTGAGGTCAAGATAGTGCGTTTTGTGCGCCATGCCAAACCGGAAAAAGCGCTGGATTTTTTAGGGCGCTATGATCTCGCTGTCGATTTTGATGCAAACCAACTCTTATTTAATCAACTTATTGATGACCCGATGCCCATCGAGGCGATTTATGCCTCGCCCTTAGCGCGTTGTGGCGTGCTTGCGCAAGCTGTACACCAACATACGCAAGCGCCGTTGTACTATCTTGATGGCTTGCAAGAACGCGATTGGGGCGAATGGGACGGATGTTGTCGCCATCAGGTTGCCCCCGATGCACTGGCGGCTTATTATGCCGACCCGTTTAACTACGTCATTGCGGCCGCTGAGCCTTGGAATCAGATGCGCGAACGCGTTCAGCAGGCCTGGTTAAGTTTGTTACAAAGCGAGGCGTCGCATATTTTGTGCGTCACCCATGGAGGAGTAATGCGTTTGCTGTGTCAGCAATTTTTAGGCTTGTCGGATCATACCCTGTTCCAACTGGGGATTGGCTATGGCGCGCAAATCACTTGGCGAGTTAGTGTGACGCCAACTACGCCGTTTGTAGAATTAATCAGTTGGCAAAGTGGGGCGTTGTATGATGCGGTTTAAATCGTTTTGGTTAGCGGTACAGTTTTTTACGCGTTGGCCAACGCCGCAATTTGCCCACGTCAGTCTGCAAGATATGGGCAAGATGATGCTTTGGTTTCCGCTAATTGGCGCGTTGATAGGCAGTGTTTTAGCCCTTATCAGTGGTTTGCAGGCCTGGTTACCGGTGCAGGT
>Ga0172377_10007175_pt1 | contig 11462 bp, 8 predicted proteins | sample Pumphouse3metaG_FD_119749 | JGI IMG/M metagenome (GOLD analysis project Ga0172377, IMG submission 119749) | Leachate microbial communities from a municipal landfill in Southern Ontario, Canada - Pumphouse #3 metaG | ecosystem: Engineered > Solid waste > Landfill > Unclassified | place: Canada... | reverse complement strand
TGGTTATTTCCCAATCCGCATCCGGATCATAGTAGTAGGCAACGTCGCTTTTCCGATAAGATTTAATAAACGGGACAAGTTTGGAAACCAAACTGACCGTATCGGCAAACCGGTCCACGTAAGCGCCGTCAACTCCCAGGCGGGAACGATAATGATTTTTCAATTTCTCGCTAAACTGAAATTGAAAAATCTGTTTTCCCGCAGGATTCTGAATAAAAATCCCATCGTCGCTTGCATACAGGAGAGCCAGATATGGAACCACTGCCTCAGGAGCAGTCTCGTAAAAGGTATTTTGCCATGATTCTTTTTTCCTGTAACCTTTCCCTCCAGTATAAAACGGATCTACTCCACACCAGAGGAATTTATCCGGATGCTCAGCCTTGTAAATCTTCCCCATTCCGATTGGAGCCGTAACTAAAGGACTGTCCAGGGGGTCTTTCGCCACGCGGCCGAACCAGTAAGTCTGACACTGCAGGATTTCATCGAAATCCTTTACCGCACTGTCAATACAGGCAATACTTTTATTCCAGTTTTTAGTAATATACGAAATGCAGGTTCTTATTTTCGGATTGGCCTTTTTTGCCACCCGGACAAATTCGCGGACAAAATCGTTCTGTACCTTAGCACAGAACTCCCAGGCTTTCAATGCCCTCGGATCATCGGAAGTATAGTTTTTAAAAGCCCATTGGGTATCCTCTCGCGAATAGCCGGACCATTTTTCAAACGCCTTGATAAAATCTTCGGTTATCTGGGTAACATTTGCCCCTTCGGTTTTCAACATTGCCGGGGAAAGATACCACTCGTCCATATTAACAACATCAACCAGCGGCGCCCATTCTGCAAGGACTTTGAAGAACTGTTTATATTTATCCGATTCCGGCAGCCGGTCATAGGGATTTCTAAGCTTGCTGTTACTGTACATCAGGCTTATTTTTATTCCATGTTTTCTCAGAAAAGCTATTTTGCCTTGGCTCGTCCGGTTATCAAGTAATCTGTCATAATACCCCATGTTCAAAATGTCCGCATTGTACCGCCCCATCATATCCATGATATATTCTTTGGGATAGTAGCAGAACTCATGCGGCCTCATGGTCAACAGAGTACGTTTAGGACCGGATAAAGCTGCATTTTCCAGACCGGGCCATTTCTTCCGGGTATTGTCGCGGTACAAATCCCCGGTTTTCCGCTCAAAAGCCGGAGTTTCAATATGGCCGGTTTTATCTTTCGGCAGAACCAGTTTGATTTCAGGCAGCGGCGCGCCGTAATAGGTATATTCTTTTTTGCCGTTCTCCAAGTTGGCAAACCCGGTCTTGAAACTAGTAAACGCCCCCTCCGCAACATTGGATTTTATCACGTTTCCCTTGGAATCGGTAACTTCCAGAAAAACGTTTTTTATCGTAAATAAATCATTATATTTGGGCGCATTCTCAATATTGACAATGTTTACCGTCGCAAGTGCCGATAATTGCTCTTTGGAAATTTCGACCGATACTTTCCGAAATTCCTCACTTGCGTTTGCCGGGACTTCGCCGATTTCCCTTCCGTTAATGAAAATTTTGCCTTTTAATGCAGTTTGCGCGATCAATGAAACGTTCCGGAACCAGGCTTTGCCCGGACGCATGTAAAATAACACATACAGCAGTCTTTTAATCGGTTTTTCCGGAGTATAAGTACGTTCCGCTTTTTCCCAGTCATGGGTTCCGATGTTGAATGGCGCAATTATCCCGCCCCTGGCAGTTCCATCGGTATATTTAATATCCAGATAGATGGAATACTTATAACCAGGTTTGCCGTCTTTTTTTTCGGGACTTTCGCATTTGCTTTCAGCCGAAAAGGTAATCGGCATAGGCTTACTTTGATTAAGCGTTATATATTGCCTGACGCCGACATGTTTGGCAACTTTGACGGTATTGTCACAAATAATTTCACCGTTTCCCTGAATGCTGACATTTTCGTACTGCGACCATTTTCCGAAACTTCGACTATTCAAATCCCTGGAATTTTTGATTTCAAAGCACAACTTTGCCGATTTGAACGAGGGTTCTGCGGCAAAGCCGCTGATGGCCCCCAATATTACGGCGCTCAAAAATAATGGATATGATTTCATTTTCCTCCTGCAAAACTTAAATTGTTATTTTTTTAAATTTACTAAATACAAATCTTCTTCTTTGCCTGATTTCCGCCATAGCTGGCGCACAACTCAACAGAATTTAAAAGTACAGAGATCCGTCAGAGTACCAGCCCCATACTATATCCGGCCATTTCTGAACCTTAGCAGTCGCCCATGACGGCCCTGTTACTCCCACATGCCCATCCATGAGCAGGACATTCATCCGGTCTTGGTGCCGCCATGCAAGGTTATTGTTGTTAGAATATACTGCCCACATGATTGACCGCGAATTTGTCCCCGATTCAAGTTGTGCGGCAGAGCTACTCCATTCTTCGCACAAATAAAGTTGTTTTGACGGAATTGGAATTTTTCCCAGTCTGCACGGGATGCAATCATACGTTCTATATAATCCTAATAAAGTATTAGCCGCATAGCCCCGAGACTGCCACGGAGTAGCGGTATAGGCTGGATGTAGCAGACCGCTCGGACAATGAAAAAGAGCCGGACCGGAATTATAATTATAACCCACATACGTAAAAATCCGTTGACTCCATCCATAAACACTGTCTGGATAAGTTAGATCCGTGTCATATACATAACGCGGAAACCAGTCATCATAGTCGTTGGCATACATTGCCAGCCCCAGGCCAAGTTGTTTCATGTTAGCGGCACATGATGATTGTTTGGCTTTTTCTCTGGCTTTACCTAATGCCGGCAACAGCATTGAAGCGAGGATCGCGATGATCGCTATCACGACAAGGAGCTCGATAAGTGTGAAAAGTTGTCTTTTCATTTTCAATACCTCCATTTTCTTTATTAATTGTTTTATTTGGAAATAATTAATTGCGGTTTTATTTTCAATTGTTCTAAATTTTTATTTTTGTCATCAAATATTTTACTAAATAACTTAGCGCTTTGATAGCCGACATCTTGAAGGTCGACAGTGTATGAGCTTATTCCTTTTCTTATGCTTTCTTTAGAATTCTGCAGGGAAACGATAGAAATATCTTCCGGTATTTTAATATTATTATCGTGCAGAATATTCAGCAGAGGAGTTTCCAAGTGCGAGTCAGTAAGTAAAACCGCATCATATTTTTTTATTTCCGAAAATTTGCTTCTTATAAAACCGGCCAGAAATTTCGGAGACTGGTCATCAAATATATCGGAAGTAATAATGTATTCTTTTATTCCCAACTCCTTTATTGCCTGTTTGTATCCTTCCACAATATGAAACTGATGGATATCGTCCCGCATTTCCCAAGTATTTATTACCGCAATATTCTTCCGGCCGTGCTCATAAAGATAGTTAACGGCGTCTATCGCCGCATTGAAATAATCTATATTTACGTAATTAACATCCTTATTGATCTTATCGGAATGGAGATTTATACAGAGAAAGGGAAATTGACGTTTCTGAATTTCGGCAATCAGCTCATAATCCCGTTCAACCGGAGTTATTATGAGCAGTCCGGAAATATTATAGCGGGAAATTTTATCCCAGGAAAGGATGTCCCCTCTTTTGCTCGTTATCTGGACATCCCAGGAATTTTCATGGCAATATTTGTGAATCCCCTGAAAAATCTGATACTGGGACGGGCTTTGACTGGAACTGAACTCCGTTCCCAAACCCGGCATTACAATGCCTAAATTCAGATACCGGTTTTTGGAAACAAAAGTGCCTACCGGCCTTTTCCTCACCAAAAATCCGTCCCTGACCAGTTCCATTATCACTTTGTTTACGGTCATGCGGGATAAATTGAACTCCCTGTGCAATTCGAGTTCGGCTGGAAAACGCTGGCCGTCATGCATAGTGCCGATCTTGTTTTGCAGGACTCTTTTCAGCCATTTATGTTTTGTTTGTTTTTGGGCAGTATCCGTAAACATGGGCTCAATCCGTAAATTCTTATTGTCTATACAATAGAATATAGCGTTTTTCCGTATTTGTCAAGAGCTCTTTACAAAAAACAATCCAGAAAATGTGGCTTTATGTAATGGCTCAGTCTTTTCCTGAGGCTGAATGTGCTGCTTTACGTGATAGTAGCACAACCGTCCCGGTTGTGTCGGTGGCCAGTTGACGTCTGTCTGTTCATGACTCAAGCGACGCTTGAGCTACTATTTAAACCTGCGAAAAGAGTGAGCCATTACTGCTTTATATACTCTATCAGGCCGACTTTCGATAAAAGCGGCAATAAGCAAAATTATGCGGCCTGACGACGTTTCATGCCGCCGGTCTCATCGAGACGCGGCGCTACCTAAGCCGCAGTCAAGTACAGGATAAAAGTTTAAAATCCCTCCTGTTCCGGAGTATTTACCCAGGTGCAGCCGCTTGGGAAAAAAGTTTTAAGCCATAAATTGAGGGCATGCAGATTTCGTAGAAACATTCCAATGAATGTCCCTGAAATATCCCTCGGAGCCGAGGTCAGGAATCTGTCTTTTATTTTCAAATACCTGGCATCGTCAAGCAGGACGCGTAAATCCGGATGCAGGCTGTCATCCAATAATTCTTCCAGATCAGAAAAATTCGGGGAAATCACACCACCGAGCTTCTTGTCCTGTTTCCAGTTTATCTTTGGGGGAACAATATCATCGACAGCCTTCCGGTGCAGGTACCGGGTTATGCCGCGCGTGAACTTGTATTCCGTCGGTACGGAAAAAAAGAACTGGATCAAATCAACGTCAAACAGCGGCCAGGAATAATCGATTCCATAAGAATCAGCCATCAGCGTACAATTCCCCATCCGCACGGGAATATTTGGACTAAAATGCTTTGCAATTAAATATTTGTTATAATCACGATATGTAAAATCAGTTGTAAAAGCATTTTCAAACATACCCTTCAGATTATAATAATCGGCAAATTCATCTTTGATGAAACTATTCGCCCAATATTTGCCGGCTATAGGATTGGCTGCGCTTTTTTCCTGTTTCAAATTATACGAAAGATACCTTTTCAATAAATACAATAAACGCGCCGGCGGGCTTCCCGGTAAAACTTTCCAGACCTTAAGCAGACTGTTGTCGCTGAAAAATTCCCGGCAGGCGGCAAACAAATCCCTATTGGTTACAAATTCATCGCCGCCAAAACCGGACAGCAAAGTCCGCACCCCGGAATCAGCGGCATTTTTATAGAAAACACTGTGCCACACGGAATTGCCATGTTCACAGGGGCATCCCATAACTTTTATTGACCGCGTCAACGATTCAATATCGTGTGAAAAAGTGGAACTGATAAAACCGTTATGGATTTTATTAGCGTAGAAACGGTGCAGTTCGAGCAAATACTCCGGCTCCTGTTCAAGCACCTGGATTCCATAAGTATAGAAGTTTTCAAAAGGCTGGTCGAAAAGATTCAAAGCCAACGCCGTGACAGTTGAAGAATCAAGGCCGCCGCTCGATTCGGAACCAAGCGGATAGTCCGTTTTGATCCTGGAGACAACCGCCTTCTCCAGTTGCGCCCGGTAGGCTTCCGCATATTCGCCGTCTGACTTCAGGGCAAGCCTGGTTTCAATATCAAACTCAAAATACTTCGTTTGGCGGCTGTCCGAAGGACCTACGAACAGTTGATGGGCCGGTTTCAACTTGAGGATATTCACAAGGGGAGTTTTCTCAAAATCCTTCGACTGGCTGACAAGATATTTCAGCGCCCATTCCATATCTACATCCATCGGGACCATATCCAACCGGTAAAAGGTGGACAAAGTGGATGAAAATACAAAGACATCATCATCCAGATAATAATAAAAAGGTTTTACGCCCATTTGGTCCTGAACGCAAAACACGGTATTGAGATTCAGGTCATAAATGCAGAAGGAAAATTCGCCGCGAAGATATTCCGGACATTTTTCACCCCATTTCAGGTAAGCCTGGACAACAATCTCCGAGTCGCAGACATTATCCGCCAAACCAAGTTTATCGCTCAAATCATCATTGTTCGTCAGCCGCCCCCAGAATAACGAAACCTTGCCGCTTTCACGGTTTATATATGGGGTCGGGTCATATTTGGAATTATGGGTGTTCCAGCGCGTAGTTTGCAACAGCAGAGCCCGGTCACTTTGACAGTTACCGCTCTTATCGGCATGCTTATAAAAATCCAAGGTCTCAAAAATCAGATCTTTATATTTTGCGAGCTTATATCGATTTTTTCGTTGAAGTATCCCGGCTATCATTTCATTTTATACAAGCTTATATGATTCAGGTGTAAGCCGCTGAATATAGATATTATGATGTTGGGTGATAGCTCCCGGCTTCAATAGGAGCCGATATACCCCCGGTTTCCGTTTCACCGCCGGGCAAACAACTGATTTTGGGTGCTTCGTAAGCTTCTTTCTTCTGAGCTTCCTGTTCGAATCCATGTTCTTTGTCTTTCATTGTATTCCTCCGAATTGTTTTGAGATAACGAACTATAAGACGTATAGTAGCACCGGTTGGATAATATTCCAAATAACTTTATAGTTTTTTGTACTTTGTAGAGATGAGATGTAATCCCGAAGATCCTTCGATATTCATCATGATAACGTCATCGTCAAGATAATTGAATTCGATATCGCCGTTTCTGCTGATTCCGGTTGCTTCGTCCATAACTCCATTCTCCTAAAATACAGGTTTTCCGTTCGAGTCGATATAACCAAGCTCAAGCATGGTTTCATAATTGAATTCGATCAGGCGTTTTGCCTGTTCGGCGCTGAAATGTTCACGCCAGTCTCCCACAATTCCTTTGCGGAAAAAAGAATCACACCTCCAAGGTTTTTCCATAAAGCTTTTTTCTTTTTCCTGCCGCTGCAGTTTTTCAATTCTGCATTTATCCAGAGCCGCCAAAACTTCCTCGTCTGTTTTGTCCAGTTCCAGGAAGTCGGTCACGCGCCTGAACGCTTCCAGCGGGGTCTGCTTCATGTCCTCATAACGTAAAACGCAAACCTCGTTGGGAGACTCGATCCATGATTTTACATGTTCCCGCCATGTCAGCAATTTCTGACGGATCTGATTATTGCCTGACACTATATTCTTTGCCAGGCAATGCGAACTGTCACACAGGTTTTCTATTGCGCTCTCCAGGGATGAAGCATTATGATTGGCGTAGGATACCGCCACATCCAGCGGATTTCTGACAAGGTAGACGACTTTCCTGGTGATCTCAGGAGGAAATATCCATTCTCCCGCAAGGTTTCTGGTAAACGCGTCATGAATTTTAAAATACTTTCTTTCGCCGCCCTCTTCAGACAACGCCCGATACTCATCCGGACGGAGCAGGTCTATTTCGTCCTGGGTAAATTCCGAAGATTCAATATCGATGAAATTCTCAAGCATTTCCCTTGAACTGGCTATTGTGGTACGCTCCATATCGTTTATATCTACGTCGGCCTGTTCCGGGTTAAGGATTGCCGTCAGAAAAGTCCGGAACCAGGTATTCCCGGATTTAGGATATGAGGCCAGCCAGGTCAAATTCGCCTTCATTTCAAAATTACCTCTTCAACTTTGCTGATAAAAGCGGAAAAATCTCCCTTGTTATGAGTGCGGGTAAACCTTACCATCGGCAAACGCGCCAAAGTTACCATGGTTTGAAAATGCTGCCGTCTACGGTTCAACCCGTCCACATATGCCCGGCGATAAGTATTATTTTTCAAAAAATTTACTTTCCCGTTGGCATTATTGTTTTCTTCCAGCTTAAACCCGCTGTGGTTACAAGCCGCCAGGCAGATAATTTTAAAGACCGGATATCTATCTTTTTCAAGCTTATCGGTTGTATTTATGTAATACTTATTAAAAGCGTCCCTGATCCGTATTTTCTCCAAATCATCGATACCGGTCATGCTGATACTGTCTTCCCATAATTTCAATTGGGAAGGCCCCGTCAGGACGTGCGCCCGCCCCGAATCCAAACTAATCGGCGCAACGTCATCAGTAATGACTTTGTAGCCTTTTTGCCGCAAAGCACAGGCCGTGGTCGACTTTCCAACTCCGGATTTTCCGACAAACAATACCGCTCCCCGTTCAGTCAGTACCGCAGAAGCGTGCATCGGAATATGATCGCGCATGTACAACGCGGCCCCCATCACACTGCCGAGAAGATGCATAGAAACGGCACGGTTGTCCTTGAAGCAGTTTTTATCGACAATAATTTCGTCGCCGTTTCGGAGATAAAATCTCGCTCCGAGTTTTTCGGCGGAAAAAATAAATTCGTTTTCAGCCATCTCGGTACATGGTCTTTTAAGCAACGGAGGACAGCCAAGCTTTTGAGGCGCATCACCCAGAGTTATTTTAAGGTCACAAATCGACGAATCACCGCAAAATTTCTCCAATCCCGACAGTTCAACTTCGGAACTGATTTTCAAATTATATAATGTATAATTAAACATCCAGTTTCTATAGTATGTTTTTTCGATGTTTTTGCAAAAATTAGCATCTTTAAGGGAAAAATCAAATCAGCAAACAGCTTGAGGCATTTATATCCTGACGAATATTAAGTAAATGAGCATGAGTATTGACAGAAAATACGAGAGGAAACCGATCTGGCCGCCTTTTCCGCAGAAAAGTTTTATGAACGGATAAACAATAAAACCGAGCATCATGCCGTCAGCGATACTGCTGGTGAACGGAATCCCGACGATGATCAGGAACGCGGGCAGAGCTTCGCTCAAATCCTGCCAGTCTATTTTCCTGACCCCGTTCATCATCACCACTCCTACAAGCACCAGCGCCGGAGCGGTTATCGGCGCAAAACCAGCGGCGGTTTTTACTATCGGGGAAAAAAACATGGCAAGCAGAAAACATATCCCGGTTATAACCGCGGTAAGCCCGGTTTTGCCTCCGGATTTTATTCCGGCGGAACTTTCGAGATAAATCGTAACAGTACTGTTGCCGAACATGGAACCGCCCATTGTGCTTATCGCGTCTGAGGCGAAAGCCCGTTTGAGATTTGGCGGTTCGCCGTTTTTATCATTCATTTCAGCCTGTTCGGATAACCCCAACAGGCATCCCAGCGTGTCGAACACATCCATATAGACGAAGATAAAGATAAGCGGCAGAACCTTAAATAAATAAGTCAACAGCAGCGAAAAATTGAACTTGCAAAAGATCGGCAAGGCACTTGGGGGAGCGGAATATATCCCGATAAATTCGGCTTTTTCAGTCAGGAGGGCGACAATTAATCCGCAGCCGATTCCAATCAGCAGCGCTCCCTTGACTTTACGGAACTCAAGCACCGCGGCAGTAACCAAACCAACCATAAACACCAGCGAACCCGCCGAAACAATATCTTTGGACAAATCAAAATATCCGAAAGCGACTTTCACTATCCCGCCGTTTATCAGGCCGAGTTCGGCAATAAACAAACCGATTCCGACAAGAATCGCGTTTCGCAGGGAAGGACTCACCGCCCTGACCAGGAACTGGCGGACATTCAGGAACGACAGTATTGCGAATATTATCCCGGAGATAAAAACGATTGCCAGCCCGGCATGCCAGAGTTCAGGAGAACCGGGAGCCAGACCGGTAATCTTGACCAGTGAAACAGTTACGATAGTAACAAAAAAGAAATTTTCCCCCATTCCCGGAGCCAGCGCCGCCGGGTAATTTGCCAGAAGTCCCATTATTAACGAACCGAATGCCGCAACCAGGCAGGTAGCGGTGAATAAAGCATCTTCCGGCATACCGGTTTTTATCTGCCCCAGGTTTCCCGACAATATCGCCGGTTGTAAAAAAATGATATAGGCCATTGCCGCAAAGGTGGTAAGTCCGGCGATAAGTTCCGTACTTATGTTGCTTTCTCTCTCGCTGATCTTAAAAAATTTGTCCAAAATCTTCATTGTTTTTATCCGTTAATTGCAACTACGATTTTGCCGAAAATCCCCCTTAAGAGGCTGTCCAGCACACTTTACGACAAGTTTCCTGAAAGCTGTTTTTTTACGGTTTCAGTTAACGCTTGTAAACATATTTGTTATGCCGCAACTTGTCAAGTTCTTTCGGATACTAAAAACAGCGCCAATTTCCAGCGGGGGGCCATGGCAGGAATTTAATTAAAGCCTATTTCCTTTCGTCCGCCTGAATAGCGTTTTGCATGACTTTCTTCTTCAAGGGCGGTCAACAGCATTTCATGCGAAACGCTTTTTTCTCCCAAATAATACAGGCTTTGCCGTACTGTTCTGAAATCCCCAGGCGTCAAATCTGGTATCGCATCCAGACGTAACTTATCTTGTTGACTGAGCCTGGGAATTGTAAGGTTATTGAAGAACTTTTCGAAAAACAGTTCTTTGCCTACGCTGTTGAGATAGTCGAATTCCAGCTTAAAGGTGAATCGCCTGATACTTGCCTGGTCCAGGTTTTGAGCAAAGTTTGTCGCGCAAATAAGAATGCCGTTAAAGTTTTCCATTGCGTGCAGCAACTCATTGGCCTGAGTTATTTCCCAACTGTGTCTTGACATTGTCCGTGCTCGGAACATGCCGTCTGCTTCGTCAATAAAAAGAATAACGTTTTCTTCCTCCGCTTCCCGGAAAGCCCGTTTAATATTTTTTTCCGTGCCGCCAACGAACATATCTAAAAAATTACTTGCCATTCTGGTCATAACCTGACAGTCCAGGCTGTTGCCGAGATATTTGACAAATTCAGTCTTTCCGGTTCCCGGAGCTCCGGTCAACAAAATATTCATCCGGGGAGCGTCTGGAGAAATATCAAGATACGCTTCGCGCTCCTGACGAAATATTCTTGCCGCATCAATGATCTGAGCCGGCGTAACCCTTCCTGTTATGTTAAGTCCGTCCAGCAGATAACCATCGTTGATATTGCCGGTATTAATTTTGGGGGGTATCCCCAATAGTTCACAGTGAGGCACGATTAATTTCTCAACCCAGGTTTCGATCTGGTTTGAATCTATGGAGCCATGCTTTACCATTTCAGCTATATTGCTGACCGTAATGTCAATACCGCCTGCGCTGACTTCATATTTTTCAGCAAGCCTTGTGATCAGTTCAGAAGATAAATAATTTTTTACTTCGTGTTTGCGTATACTGTTGTCCCAAATATTTTCCCGCTGCATCTTAGATATCTTCCTGAATTTAATCGAATAATCAAAGCGGCGGCGGCTGGATGGATCCAAATCCTCACCGGCAATATTTGCCACCCAGATACATGGAGTTCTAATGTCATCAAGCATACTGTTCAACATTCCTTTGTCCCCGGCCGGAGCATCTCCAAATAACACAGGCGAAAGTCCACTACGTTGGCAGCAAAGCATCTCATCTGCCTCGTCAATCAAGATCATGCTGTTAGCCCTATTCACTTGATTATTGCATACCTGAAGCGCGGCAAAACGAAAATTTGTCGAAAAATCACTTACCCCGTCGTTTTTGTTATCTGTTTT
>Ga0172377_10007174_pt1 | contig 11463 bp, 8 predicted proteins | sample Pumphouse3metaG_FD_119749 | JGI IMG/M metagenome (GOLD analysis project Ga0172377, IMG submission 119749) | Leachate microbial communities from a municipal landfill in Southern Ontario, Canada - Pumphouse #3 metaG | ecosystem: Engineered > Solid waste > Landfill > Unclassified | place: Canada... | reverse complement strand
CCATAAAAAACAAAAAAGCTGTCTTCATCTTCCAATTCAGGACGAATAGCCTCAATTGATTTATCTAAAAAAAAGAGCGAAACACTCCAGCCACTTTCCTTTAATACCATCGGAACTTCGTTCCTATATTGAACCATCGCCGGCGTAACCGAAACAGATCCAAAAATTTTGACTTTACGAATACTTTGGTTTGTCATTTCAAAGGACGGTACATAGACACCTTTGCCTTGATAATTACGGACAATCCCTAGCCGAACTAAATCTTTTAAGGCACGATTTGCTGTTCCATAACTTACATCAAATTCCTTCGATAAACACCGGCAACTCGGCAATTGTTCTCCTGCCGTATAGATGCCATCTCTGATACGCTTTTTCAGCAAAGCAGAAATTCGACCCGATTTAGTATTTTTTTTTATTTTCTGCAACATTTTTTATAGTGATATACTTTTTTTAATAACACAACTACTATAATACGTTTTTCTTAAAAAGTCAACAGCACTACAATAATAAAAAACTTTTCAAAAAATGATACAAAACATCTTAGCGACAAAAGGATGGTTTTACGTTATCATTTCAAGTCCATCATAGTATTCGATACATTCAGCAATAAAAACAAATAATTCATACTGCCCGAAGCACAAAATTGCTTTTCTCGCAGTTAAAACGTTTCGCAAGAGTTGTAAATAAAGAATAAACAAATAATTTATCTAATGTTGACTCGGCAAAGACGGAATCTTTCAAAGAAGTAACCAAGCATATCAATACGTGCTTCTGGCCATCGGATCATTAATAAAAGCCAACAATCCGCCGAAATACAACAATCATTAGTCCCACAAAAAATAGATGATATATAAGTTGCCTTATTATCATTATTCAATTTATTGAAAGAAGTAAAAAATGGAAAATGTCTGCCTGTATTATTTTTCGGGTTCCGGAAATACTTTAACAATTGCCAAAAAAGTACAGCAAGCTTTTAAAGACAAAAGTTATGAATGTGAATTAATTAATATGGAAGACGGAATCGTCCGTGATCATCCCTACAGCTATATTGGGTTACTTTATCCGGTAGCAATACAATCAACCTTCCCTTTAGTCTGGGAATTTGTTAAAAATATGCCGAAAACAGACAACCAGAAGATTTTTATGATAAGTACCATGATGCTGTTTGCCGGCGGGAGTACAGGACCGATGAAAAGAGCCGTACAAAAGAACGGCTATACACCAGTAGGAGCCTTGGAATTAAAAATGCCAAGCAATATTGCTACAGACGAAAGAGATGAAAAGAAAGACGCCGCTAAAATAAAAGAAGCCCTTGCCCTTGCAACTCAATTTGTCGAAGACTTGATCCAAGGAAGAACCAAATGGAAACGCATCCCTATTCTTTCCGATATTATAAGACTCATCTCAAAAAAAAGAAGTATCTGGAAAAAGATAAGCCGGCGAATCGATATTTACACCGACAAATGTACGCTGTGCAATCAATGCATCAAAGAATGCCCTACAAAAGCTCTTTATCACTTTAACGGCCATATCGAAATAGACCATAACGCCTGCGAATGCTGCATGCGCTGCGTGAACCTTTGCCCCGAAAACGCTTTTTTCCTCTATGGCAAAAAGGTATATCAAAATACAATTCTAAAAGATACCCAAAAATAACAAAAACGTTTTCGGGAACGCAGCCTTATTTTACATCAAAAGCAAAAATCTTATTCGTGCCTGATTTTCCACGCACAGCATCAATAACCAACCGCACTCGTTTTGCCGTAAATGGCTTTGTAATTCGAACCAGCCGCTGATAATTATTTTCCGCGCAATAAATTGTAGACACCTTACCATCTGCGTCCTCTGCTTCTATATGAAATCCCCGCACAATTGTTTCCGGTGTCTGATATTTCGGCATATCCAACGGAAAATTACAGACCATATTCAAATTTCGATTATTCATACCCCGATAAACAAGATTGCTGTCAAAAACAAGACGGATCTCCTGCAATTCCGTTTCCCGCGACAGCTGATATTCAGCCCAGTCTCCCTCACCAGCAATCCAGCTGTTATCATCGTCACCCAATTCCCGTTCATCGCCATTCCGCAAAACTTCTGCATCGCCTTGAGAAGCCACAACAATCGACTCAGCCGAAATTTTGCTTACAGAACGGCGCAGCCCGGGAAGCCAGCAATCATCATCCATTAATGCCTGCTGTAATTCTGGAACCCATTTTTGCGAAACACCACGCGGCAAAATGCCTTTTTTTACTGCGAGCATTGCTCCTGTGCCAACAGCCTGCCCCAACAACGCACATGTTGCCATCACCCGTGTTGAACTCATCGCCGAATGCGTCGCACTAATATTGCGCCCCGCAAACATTAAATTATCAATATTTACGGAATAAAGACACCGATACGGTATGCCAAATGGCGATGGCGCAGGGTGAAAAATAGTCGGCACACCGCGATAATCAAAACCAGCCGGATGATGATCATCCATACTCCACCCGCCATAGGCAATAATATCCTTAAATTTTCCCGCTGCACTTACATCATTTTGAGTCATGATATGATCCCCAACATAGCGCCGGCTTTCACGCTTGCCCGGAAGAAAACCAACCCACTCCAAAACCCAATTCTCGGCACCGTGATCGCCATAATTTTTAATATGATCCCAGAGACCAAAAGCGATCTTCAGCAGCTCGTCGCGCAATTCTTCCGTATCTTTAATAGAGTCGTTTTCTCCACCGAGTTCCAGCCACCAAAAGTTGTTGTTTGGGAAAAAGCGATGGCTACGATGTGCTAATGATTCTTCATCAGGATACTTATTTGCCCACGCCGGCGGAATAAATTTTTGCGGCTGATTCGTTTCCCGCGCCTGAATCAAGCAACTCATCCCCATCGTCCGTCGATCCGCCTGGACAGGGGCGATCGACTCCTTAAATTCGGCACGCGCCTCACGTCCCATCCGAAATTCTGCCCCTGTCAGAGGCGCCAGCACACTGTCGCCAGAACAATCCGCAAAGATATCAGCCTCTACCTCATGCCAATCCTGCGTTGTTAATTGCCAGCCTTTAATCGATTTAATATGCGTGCCATCCATTTCAGCATCATTACAGGAGCAATTCAGCAGGACGGTTAAATTCTTCTGAAACTTCACTTTTTCATACAAGATACTATCCCAAATTGAAAAATTTGGGTAGTTATTACGATAGAGGTTTTCGAGACGGATTTCTTCAATGAGCCCTGTTTCAAGATTTCCATGCGCACCGCATACCCACATTCTGATTTCACTGGAAGCATTCCCGCCCAGAACTGGGCGATCCTGCATCAGCAGCGTTTTTACACCATGACGCGCTGCCGTAATAGCAGCACACATGCCAGCTAATCCACCACCCACAACACAAAATTCAACTTTATGTTTTATAATACTCAAAATCGATTCTCCTTTCATGAAACAGGCCCGTTCTCAATCAGAGCGGCATACTGCCTCAAATGATCTAATAATTTCGGCAATTCTTCTTTATTGCGCATCCCAGAAACAGCCAAGCCAGCATACGCAGGATGCCCAATGCATACCGCCATGCTATAATGATCTACTTTGCTGCTGGGAAGATTTTTTTTCGTGTTATACATCAGCCCATAGCCTCGCCGTCTCGTTTCCGCTACTTTTTCCAATAAATCAAATGGTGGATCCCCATGGTAAATCGATTCTATTTTTTGATCCGACAACTCTGCCAGCAACGCAACCCCTACACTGGAATCCTTTGCCGGAAATAAATAATGCAAACCGATACCCTCCCCCATTGATTTCTTACCCGATTCATGGAAAAGATAACATATTTGATCCTTCCACAAAACGCCCAATGCAACCGTGGTGACTTCATTGACCAATTCTTCCAAATATTGAAAAGCACGCCGCAGCAAGCCCGAAGCAACCATACTTTGCGCAGCAAGAACATGCATCCCCACACCAACCGCATATTTTCGCGATTGCGTTCGAGTTGTATAGCCTAAATACGCAAAAGTCCTTAATAAACGATTCACACGTACCGGACTTAATCCTATCTTCTTCGATAACTCTAAACCTGAAACTGGGTGATCACTTACCGCTAATTCCTGAAGAACCGCCATCCCATCAATTAAACCACTTACTTTCTGGGCCGGCAATAAATCTAAAGCAGATTTTTTTTTCGTTTTTCTCTTCATTTTAAAATTTTGCCCACCCTTGGCTCCCGCCGTTTTAGAGAAACACTTCCGAATAATCGTTCTATTTATTTTTAGACATATTACTATTATAGCAATCTATTACCATTTTACAAAAGGATTTCAAAAAAAATATGCAAAAAAGAAGCTCCATTGCAAATTATAAAAAAAAGCAGAACCAAACGCGAGCGCAGAAACAAAGCATTTTTTTATTTTTTTTGCCTCTGTTATTTAGCATAAAACAAAGATTTATATCTAGAATTAATTGATATTTATCGATTATCAATTAAATTTAACAAAGAATCACGGGACTTTTATTTACTCGAAAGTCATGCCGAATGGCATAAAAAAAAACATGTTAAAATAAGAGGTAGTATCATGGGAAAAACCAGAGATAGTAAAAAAGAAACGAAAAAAGAACCGTTAATGACTGCGAAAGAGAAAAAAGCCGCAAAAAAAGCTAAAAAAGCGAAAAGTTGAATAAGTCCCAAAATACCCCGTTTCTCCTATGAATATTCGTGCCCTACCGGCAGATTTATTCAACGATTGGGGATCGTGGTATTTTGGACAAGCCCCGACATCGGAATCGAATATTTTCCGCTTCGGTTGTTTTTATAAATGCCTGAATTGCCCATTTGCCCGCATCGTTAAATCGTTCGACAATAATTTCGGATTTCAGTTGGCAACAGTCACTTTTTTTAATATTATTGTGTGTTTTTTTTGTTCTATATTTCTAAATAAATAATTTAGAATATTGCAATGATCATCACATTTGGGATATTTTTTTAAAATTTATATCCAAGCACAGTCCATATATCATTTATTTCAAAAAGAATCAAACGCTTTTCAAGAGTTTATTTTTTATGGGGTTCAAAGCGCGTTCGTTTATTTTTCTTTTTTCGTTTGCTTTGTGCCACGGCCATTTTATAAAAAACTTCCTGAGATCTTATTTTTATCTTCGGATTTTTTTTAGGCGAGTCATAAGTCCCATCGCTTTTTATCATTCTGCCGCGCATCGTATCGCTTAAAGACGTCATTAAGATTTGGATGAGTTTTTCTTTTGCTTTTTCTTCTTCAATTGGAATTAGCAATTCGATTCTTTTTTCCAGATTCCGTTCCATCCAATCGGCGCTCGAAATAAACAAAAGAGGATCCCCGCCCTGATGAAAATATAGAATTCTAGCATGCTCAAGAAACCGATCCAAAATTGAAATAACTTTAATGTTTTCACTTAGATTTTTTTCTCCCGGGCGAAGACAGCATATACCGCGAACATTAAGACGAATCTTTACTCCGTCCTTAGATGCCGCATACAACGCGTCAATGATTTCTTTATCCACAAGAGAATTAAATTTTGCCATAATCAGGGCTTCCTGACCATCTTTTGCGCGCTCGGCCTCACTAGCAATTAACTCCAGCAATTTTTCTTTAATCGAATACGGCGACTGATAAATTTTATTATAAGGAATCGGATCCGACAGTCCAGTTACCGCATTAAAAAATCGCGCTGCATCCATTCCCAGCTCAGGATCGGCAGTCAGATAGCCCACATCACTATAAATCTTAGCGGTTGCATCGTTATAATTTCCAGTGCCATAATGAACATAACGAACAATACCAGAAGACTCATTTCGCACAACGAGGCAGATTTTCGAATGCGTTTTCAGCCCTTTAACGCCATAGATAACTTGGATGCCCGCATCCTCAAGTTTTTTAGCCCAGTGAAGATTATTTGCTTCATCAAAGCGCGCTTTAATTTCAACAACCGCCGTCACATATTTTTTGTTTTCCGCAGCGGTAATAAGAGCGCGCAGGATTGGGCTATCTGTGCTTGTTCTATAAAGGACTTGCTTAATCGCCAAAACATCGGGATCTTCTGCCGCCTTCTGGACAAACTTTACGACTGGATCAAAGCTTTCATACGGATGAAATAATAAGACGCTGTGATCCTTTATTTGTTTAAAAATCGACTTTGTTAAAACAATATCCGGCGAGGGGTGTGGCATCCACGGCTTCGCCGCTAATTTTGGGTATTCCCCCGAAAAACAAAGCCTCTTAAACGCTGTTAAATCCACAGGACCAGGTGTCCTGATTGTAAATGCTTCATCCACATTGAATATATTTTGCAAAAATTTTACAGACTCCTTTCCCGCATCTTCCGGGACCTCTATGCGCACGCAGTCGCTAGACAATCTGCCATTCAAAACAGATTGCATCGCCGCGGCTAAATTTTCTGAAAATTCTTCTTCTATCGCAATATCACCATTTCGGGTCAGTCGAAACGGAAACGTCTCAACGATTGTTTTCCCCTGAAAAAGTTGTTCCATAAAAAGCTTCGCAATATCTTCCACAAAAAGATACCGAAAATCATTTTCTGAAACGGACGGCAGCCGCACCATTCTCTGCAGCATTCTCTGCAGCGGAATGGCAGCATACAAGAAGGGCTTTTGCGGATCATCATTTTTAATCACGACCAACTCATACATGCTCAAATTTTCGAGTGCCGGAACCTTCGTATTAAGATCCAGTTTCATCGGTGTTATCACCGGCATAATGCGCGTATCAAAATAATTCGCGAGCCAATTAAGATCCTTTGGGGATAAATCTTTTATCGACACATTGACAATGCCAGAATTATTTAACTCAGCCTGAATATTTTTCAGCGTTTTATACTGATCCTGATTGATTTTTTTATATTCTTTTGAAATGGCTTCAAGCTGCTGTTTTGGTGTCATATCAACAATATCCGGAACTTGATATTCATTGCTATTTACAAGCAATTTCAATCCGCCGACACGAACCATAATAAATTCATCCAAATTAGATGCTGTTATGGTTAAAAACAACAGACGGTCAAGTGGAAAGTTCGTGATATTGCTTGCTTCATCCAAAACTCTGCGGTCAAATTGCAGCCAGCTTAATTCACGATTTATATATTTATCTTTATTTTTCATGTTACGCTTTTCAGTTTTTGGCAATAATCGTCACTTTCAAACCATAAATATTTGAAAACAAAGATGATGCATTGATTAATTTTGACTGAATCATTGCTATATCTAATGATTTTTCAAAAATAATTTGAAAGACATCCTCTTTTATTTTATAAGAATGCTTTTGATAAGAATTCGTCAGCAGACTCATCACTCTTGTAATTCTTAGAATGGCGGCAAGCTTTGAAACTCTGATTTTATTGATCCGGTCAAGAAGAACAAATTCCTCATGCATACTACTCGGCAATGCCCCACAATAATATCGCGCAATCAGCGCAATCAATGTCTTGTTTTTAGAACTGATACCAAACAAATCCGAATTTTCAATAATATACATTGCATGCTTGTGATCTTGCGTCATCGATATAAACTGCCCCGTTCCATGCAAAATTGCCGCCATGTTCAACAAAATTTCATCCTCTTCAAAAAATTCAAAATGCTTACTTAAAAAGGCTAGCATACTATAAGAATATTTTGAAACCGTACTGACAAAACGAGAGTTCACGCCGTACTTCTTTGAAAGAACCATTGCTGAATTATAAACCTGACGCTTAAACTCATTCGTCCAGGATTTTGTCGATATCACTTCCTGTAAAATACCACTGCGAAGCGACCCTTCCAGAACAAAAAAATATTTCATCTTAAAAGTATTGATCAATTCAAGATAGATCATCAGGGTCGGCAGTAACGATTCCGCATTCTCATACGATAACGAGTACTTTTTTGCAATTTTATCAACACTGTTTTTCGCCAATTCTTTAACAACGCTTATAAATTCGCTTGTAGTTACTTTTACAATAGAAGTATTTGTCTGCTTTGGATTCAGCAAATGTGCAACAAAACGCATTTCACTGCCTAATGCCACAAGATTTGCTTTGTGCGTCAAATCAACAATTGATTTAATCTTATTAATAGTGGGTCCTATTAAATTCTGAACAACTTCCTGATACTCCTCGCTGCCATACTTTTCAGTTGCTTTCGCCTTTGAATTAACTCGATAGGATCCCTGTTCATAAACATGCGAACTCGTAACACGACCATTCTCAAAATAGACACAGTCCGTACTTCCACCACCGACTTCCAATGTTATTGTATTTTCTTTCTTAAAAAAAACTTCTTTTTCCAGAACCGGCTTCACAGCACGATACGAAAAACGACAAATATCCGCATCATCAAGAATATTAATCAGCAGTCCGGTCGATATGTAAATACGATCCATAAACTGTTCACGATTCGACGCCGTTTTAATCGCGGTTGTTGCCACAACGGTAATATTTTTTTTCAATATACCATATTCTTTTAAAGTCTCGAAAAAATTTCTAACCGCTTTAATGCACTCGGTTGTTGTTTCTTCGGAAATAAAATCCGTATGAAAGGAGTCTCGACCAACAAGCACCGCCTGCTGAAGATTTTCGATAATCCTCAGTTCCCCGCGTCCTTGATTCTCTGCAATCGCCAAACGAATTGCCGTACTCCCGAATTCAATAACCGCAAATGGTATATTTCGTTTCATTTTATTCTTTTGCGTTCTTTTTATTGCTATAATATCGTTTTGCCCAAGCCGCAGCCCCCAGAACCGTAGAATCATCCCCTAGAGTAGCCGCAACGACCTTAAAACTGTCTTTATATACGGGCATGCAGGACTCCTTTGCAACCCTTGAAATCTCTTCTACAAAAAGCTCCGGCATCGCTTCAATCAACCCACCGCCAAGAATAATATAATCCGGTGAAAAAAGATTCACCAGCACACTTCCAGCCACCTGACCTAATAAAAAACACGCATTTAAAATAATCTTTTTTACAGCAACATCGCCATTTTCTATTGCTTTTGCCAGAATACCGCTTTTAATATTTGCAATATCCGTGCCGACTTTTTGCATAATATAGGGCGCTTCGCCGCGGTACGCCGCTTTGGATACTTCGCCTGCAATTGCCAGCCTGCTGGCAAAGGTTTCCAAACAGCCGCTGTTGCCGCACCCGCAAGGAAATCCGGGGGTCTGAATTTTGATATGCCCAATTTCCATCGAACTGATCGTGCCTTCGTAGACCACGCCATCCTTCACGCAAGCGCCGCCAATCCCCGTTCCAGGGAAGATGCCAATCGCGCATTTTGCTTTTTTAGCACCCCCAAATTCGCATTCTGCAAATGTTCCCGCATCAACATCATTGATAATTTTAACGGGGCACTGAAACTCTTTACTCAATTCTTTTTCCACTTCCACATCATGCCAATTCATATTGGATAATTTGATAGCGATTCCTTTTTCCGCATGAATCGGCCCAGGAATTCCAATTCCCAAGGAAAGAATATCTTTTTTGTCAAGATTATTCTTTTGCAAAAGTACATTAATTGTATCAATAATTCGCTTTAAGCCATTTTTTTTACCAGATGCGCCTTGTGTTTTTTGTTTTAAAAAACAGAGTTTCTTAAAAGAATCATCGTATGCCGCTACGAGCATTTTTGTTGCCCCTAAATCAAAACCGAGCCTAATTTTTTTACTCATTTTATAGATATCCTTTTTTAAATAATGTACAATCACAATATTAAATTTTTATTTGCTTTTTAAGCAAAAAGAGTAAAAATGGCTTTCCTTTTCATTCTTTCAAAAATAAATAATTGTAAAAACGAATCATCATGAATTTAACACACCAAATATACTTTTTCAATAAATTCTTAAAAAAGCCGGCACATCTCACCGGTAAATGTTGAATATTTTTAATTTCATGTATTCGTAATCTCGCAATCCATACGCTTGTCAAACAAGGTTTCTTATCAAACCCAAGACTCCAAGATCGATCTCCGATTACTTTCGATTTCTTTTTGAGTTGACAATCAGCAGCATCGTTTGGCAAAAATTCAACCCATTAAAAAATCGGAAACACCAAGTCCAAATTTTCTAAATATCTTTATTCGTATTGTTCCGCTATAGCACATGGCAAAGTTGATCCGAATATCTTGGCAACCAATTCCGCTCGCCTGAATGACAAATGAATCGATTAAAATTATAGAGGCGGAATATTTTCCGACCGTTTTTGCACAGACGCTGATTTTTATATACGTACGTCGTCAAGACAACCGATGTTTGAGGGATAAAATATCAGTGTTTTTTTACAACGGGAAGCAGGACGAGGCGTGAGATTTTTTTTACAACGGAAAGGAACGGAAGGAAGGAAGGAAACGGAAAAGACAAAATGCAAGGACTGGAATGCTGAATGGGCTGAGGACGGAGCCATAATTTTTTTTGTACTTCGGGCTACCGCCCGATGTACAAAAAGGGTGTCCATTTGATAACTTATAGTGCATTCATTATAATGGATACTGTTTAGACCTTATAGGGGAAATAAGCTTTTTTTGTTTTTTGATAGGCATAATTATTATTGCTCACTTTCCTTTTCTGTTGTAAAATATTTTTTAAAAAAGGAACGGAAAAATACAATACAATCAAAACGAAGAGAAACAAGGTGATGTTGGAAGGCGTGTGTAGGGGCTGAATATTTTCCGACCGTTCTTGCACGGCCACTGATTTTTATATACGTACGTCGTCAAGACAACCGATGTTTGAAATCAAAAGCGGCGCACAGACGTGCGCCGCTTGTACCTTGCCACCACAAACTATTTTCACATAAAAGAACGGACTGTATGTCTTTTCGTGCGTGGCTGTACGCTTGTCCATTTTTAGTTCCTCGCGCAACTTCAATAAACGGGTATTGAACGCTTTTTCCTCGTCTGCCGCTTTTTCAGGGATGCAGATACATTCTACATTTTCCTTTCACAACATCACCCTTGTTCTGTTTATACCCCTTTTCCTTAGGAATCCAATTATTCTCATTCGACAATCAAGTCCGCAAAAAAATCAGGACAAAAATGTTTAACTGAATTGTTCGGGCTAAAAGTAGATACCTCATTGATTCCGTCGCGGGGACGGGTCCGATAAATATTCATCTTCAGTTTTCCTTTGATAACCTTCAAGTCTTCCCACGGAATCAGCATGACAGCAGTCCAGCGGTCCTTGCGGATGGAAGTCTTGCTTATCAAACCATCGGAGTTCCATGCGCTATTGGTTGGCATTCCTGTGGTTGAATCATGAATTCCGTCCCAGATCGTGCCTTTTGGGGTAACGATATACTGCACACAAATCACACCGGAAGGCTCGCTGAAAAAGATTTCCACATTATCATCTTCCCAAGCGGCATCATCGCGTTTGGCCATATCCTGTTTAATCTCTTTTGTATTCGAGTCGAAACAGACAAATGCCAATGCCAACCCTGTATCTGTTGCATG
>Ga0172377_10007173_pt1 | contig 11464 bp, 13 predicted proteins | sample Pumphouse3metaG_FD_119749 | JGI IMG/M metagenome (GOLD analysis project Ga0172377, IMG submission 119749) | Leachate microbial communities from a municipal landfill in Southern Ontario, Canada - Pumphouse #3 metaG | ecosystem: Engineered > Solid waste > Landfill > Unclassified | place: Canada... | reverse complement strand
TGGGATACCAGCTTGGAATACCCCATGTTATGTTGGATAAGTACTACATTGACCAGGAAATAGTAAGGCTTGTGCCTGCGGCCTTGGCAAAAAAGTATTGCGTTATACCCTTTCAGAATAAGAACGGTGTCCTTTTTTTGGCTATGAGCGACCCGATGAATATATTTGCGGTGGATGAGGTAAAGCTTGTTACCGGGATGGAGGTCCAGACCGCTATCGCCTCGGAGGAGGATATTCGCTTTGCGATAGAAGTATATTACGGCAAGAGGACCGCTGAGAAGGCGGTGGAAGACTTTGCAAAGGAACACGGGGCCGAGTACCCCATTGCACTGGAAAGGGCCCTTATTGAGCAGGTCAACAAAGCTCCCGTTGTAAGGCTGGTCAATTCGATAATAGAGCAGGCGGTAGTAAACCGCGCAAGCGATATACATATAGAACCGGGCAGCAGGCTGAGGGTAAGGTTTAGGATAGACGGCCAACTGCAGGAAATAATGAGCGTTCCAATGCAGACCCATGGACCGGTAGTTGCCAGGATTAAAATAATGAGCGAGCTTAATATTGCCGAAAGAAGGATACCCCAGGACGGAAGGGTGGAGATGGAGGCCGGGGGTAAGAGTCTTGACCTTAGAGTGTCGGTATTTCCCACCGCCTACGGTGAAAAGGTGGTTATAAGGGTATTGGACCGGGGCAGTTTCCTTTTGTCCCAGAAACAGCTGGGCCTTAGCGAGGAAAACGAGGCACTGTTTGACCGCCTTATGAGGATTCCCCACGGAATAATACTTGTTACCGGACCGACGGGCAGCGGTAAAACAACCACGCTGTATGCTGCCTTAAGGGAGCTTAACGATGTGGCGGCAAATATAATAACGCTTGAGGACCCCATAGAGTACAGGCTGGAGGGTATTAACCAAATGCAGGTAAACCCGAAGGCGGGGCTTACCTTTGCCAGCGGCTTAAGGTCGGTGCTAAGACAGGACCCTAATATAATAATGGTAGGCGAAATAAGGGATGAAGAGACCGCAAACCTTGCGGTAAGGGCAGCGATAACAGGGCATCTGGTGCTTTCGACACTACATACCAACGACGCTGCCAGCTCTGTGATAAGGCTTGTAGATATGGGAGTGGAACCCTATCTTGTGGCATCTTCTATAAGGGGTATTATTTCACAGCGCCTTATAAGAAAAATATGTCCGGAATGCAAGGTCCGGTACAAAGCGACCGGGGAAGAATTGAAGGTACTTGGGCTGCCGCCGGGAAACAACGTGGACCTTTTCAGAGGAAAAGGCTGCGGCAGCTGTCATAAAACGGGATACAGGGGCAGGACCGCTGTCCATGAAATAATGATGGTCACCGATAAGCACAGGGAGCTGATAGGACGGAAGGTCTCCTCGGACAAGCTGGAGAGAGTCTCCCGGGAGGCGGGGATGATAAGCCTTAAGGATAGCTGCACTAAGCTTGTCAAAAGGGGCGTAACCACTGTCCCGGAAATGGCCAAGGTTATATATCTGCATGAATAAGGGGAGATTGCCTTTATGTTTGAAGACCTGCTAAAGTACGCGTTGAAGAACGGGGCTTCGGATATACATATAACTGTCGGGGTGCCGCCCACAGCCAGGATTAATGGTAACCTGGTGCCTATAGGTTCAAAAAAGCTGGACACAACCGACACCGAGGCTATAGTGGAGGAGGTGCTGAAGAAGGAGCACCTGGAAGAGTATAGGCAAAGGGGCGAGATAGACCTCTCCTATTCGGTAAAGGGTCTTGGCCGGTTCAGGGTCAACGTGTACCGCCAGAGGGGCAGCAGCAGTATGGCCCTACGGGTTGTGGCACTGCGTGTACCCACCCTCGGGGAGTTGGGCCTCCCGGAGGCGGTGGCGGAACTGGCCGGAAAAACAAGAGGCCTTGTGTTGGTGACCGGCCCCACAGGAAGCGGTAAGTCTACAACCCTTGCGGCGATGATTGACCTTATTAACAGCGAACGGAACTGTCATATACTCACATTGGAGGACCCTATAGAATACCTGCATAAGCACAATAAAAGCATAGTAAACCAAAGGGAGATAGGCTACGATTCCCGGACTTTTGCAAGCGGTTTAAGGTCTGCCCTGCGCCAGGACCCGGACGTTATATTGGTGGGAGAGATGCGGGACTTAGAGACCATATCTACCGCAATAACGGCCGCGGAGACGGGACACCTGGTGCTGTCTACACTGCATACCGTAGGAGCCGACAAAACAATAGACAGGATTATTGACGTATTTCCTCCCTATCAGCAGCAGCAGATAAGGGTGCAGCTTTCCACCGTTTTGCAGGGGGTTATATCGCAAAACCTTATAAACAGCAGAGACGGCAAAAAAAGGGTGCTGGCGGTTGAGGTTATGATTGCAACCCCGGCCATAAGAAACCTTATTAGGGCAGGTAAGACCCATCAGATAATTACATCTATGCAGACCGGTGGCAAATACGGCATGCAAACGATGGATGCAGCCCTGGCCAAGCTGTGTAAAGACGGTTTGATTAAGCACGAAAGTGCACTTATGTACTGTAGCAGCGAAGAAACGCTTATGAAGTTCTTAGGTAAATGATTACTTAAGTAACGGAGGGTAAATATGCCTGTATACAGGTACAGAGCAAGAACCAGGATGGGAGAAATGGTTGCGGGTACATACGAAGTGTCCGATAAGTCGGATGTCTTTAACATGCTTAAGGGTAAGGACTGCTATCCTGTACTGATAGAAGAGCAGCGAAAAAGGTCAGGCGACATCTCTACTAAGAGATTTTTAAAGAGAATATCCCATAAGGACCTTGCGATATTCTGCAGGCAGTTTGCAACGGCGATAAACGCCGGAGTACCGATCCTGTCCAGCCTTGATATTTTGAGAAAACAGACCGAAAACGCCAGGCTGAGGCAAAGGGTTGAAGTTCTGTACGCGGAGGTGCAAAAAGGTAAAGGGTTGTCGTTGGTGATGGGCATGCACAGGGATATATTCCCGGAACTGCTTGTAAATATGGTGGAGGCCGGGGAGGTAAGCGGGACCCTTGACAGGGTTATGGACAGGATGGCTGTCCATTACGAGAAGGAGTACGAGATAAACCAGAAGGTAAAAAACGCGCTCGCTTATCCAGCCCTTATCGCCATAGTGGCTATACTGGTGGTAATATTCTTAATAACTGTTGTACTTCCGACCTTTGCTTCCATGTTTGAGCAGATGGGTGCCGTACTGCCGTTTTCCACCCGGATAATGATGAAACTTAGCTTTCTTATCCGGGATCGAGGGCTTTTACTGCTTATGGGTCTAGTAGGTCTTTTGTTTGGTGTAAGGTGGTACTCTTGTACCCTAAGGGGCAGAGAGTTTTTTGACGCATTAAGGCTTAGAATACCGGTTATTGGCAATGTGAACAAAAAGGTGTTAACGGCGAGATTTGCAAGGACCCTTGGGGCACTTATGTCCAGCGGTATACCGCTCTTGCAGGGGATAGAGGTCACTAAGAAGGTGGTTGGCAACACCGTGGTGTTAAAGGGTATGAAAGAGGTTGAGGAGGGCATAAAAAGAGGCAGGGGACTGGCAGAACCCTTAAAAAGAATAGAGGTCTTTCCGCCCATGCTTACCCATATGGCTAAGATTGGGGAGGACACCGGAACCCTTGATTATATTCTGGAAAAAACCGCAGATTTCTACGACGATGAGGTGGAGAGCGCGGTGAACAGGATGACCACACTGCTGGAACCGGCTATTATAATAGTTATGGCGGTGGTGGTGGCCTATATAGTAATATCAATAGTTGTTCCAATGTTTGATATGATGACACAGATAAATTTTTAAGCTTTGAATGAAAAAAAGGGTGATAATACGGTAAAAAATAACAAACCGGAAGGATTCTTATGGAATAAGTCGAATAACTCTATTGTCATGTATTGAATGGAAACCGGGGAGCAGACAAACCAATTGGCTTAATTGGTTTGGAGGTGAGTGAACGGGGATGATACTGTACATAGTAAGGTCAATTAAGAGGGTAGGCAGGTACAAAAGAGGTTTCACACTGGTGGAATTAATGGCGGTGCTGGCGGTTTTGGCGATAATAGTCGCCATAGCGGTACCGAGGTTTACCGCAACCATTAAGGTCGCCAAGGAAAAGGCGGATAAAGTTACTGCACAAATGATAGCAAGAGCGGCAGAACAGTACTGTATGGATAACGATGATGAAGACCATGCGGATAGTGCAGATAGTCTTGCACCAGATTACCTTAAGGAAAAGCCGGAGCCGCAGGCAGACGATAAAAACAGTTTTTATTATGAAGTAAAAAAAGGCGTATGTACTGGAGTGTACTATGGAGATAGCGCAAATGGCAGTAATTTGCTTGATTAATATATCTATATGTAACGTGATAAAGACTTTACAAAGCTGTCATCCTGAGCAATAGCGAAGGATCTTGCGGAAGCGGAAGATCGGACAAGGGACCTGTCCCCTTGTCTGGACTGTCCATCTCTTCCAAGAAAGGATGCTATGGGGTACGTTTTTGTTTTTATATTCGGACTTATTGCAGGCAGTTTCTTAAACGTCTGTATATACAGGATACCCGCAGAGAGGTCGGTTGTATATCCGCCCTCACGGTGTACCTTATGCGGCAGGCGACTTATGTGGTATCATTTAATACCCGTGGCAAGCTACGCTTTTCTAAAGGGCAAGTGCGGTTACTGCGGCGACAGGATATCGCCTGTATACCCCGTCGTCGAGCTAATAAACGCGGTACTCTATACAGCGGCGTTTTACCGGCTTGGCACCGGGGTGTTATTTATTAAGAGTATTGTATTGATATCGTTAATGCTGGTTGTTTCGTTTATTGATATGAAAGAACAGATTATTCCCGACGGTTTGATAGTATTTGGCTTGGTTGCGGGGGTAGCCTTTACAAAATTCACCGTCGGTCATTCCTTTACCGATGCGCTGCTTGGCCTTGCGGCCGGAGGGGGTATTCTCCTTGCGACAGCTATTCTTTCCAAGGGAGGCATGGGAGGCGGTGACGTAAAGCTTATGGCGGTGGCCGGCCTATTCCTCGGGTGGAGGTTGACGCTTGTAGCACTTTTTATATCCTTTGTAGCGGGAGGCTTATTTGGTATAGTGCTACTGCTTACCGGAAAAAAGGGAAGGAAGGACCCGGTACCCTTCGGACCCTTCCTCGGTGGTTCGGTGATTGCTGCGTATTTTTTCGGGCAAAGGATGGTTTCCCTCTATTTATTGATGTTTTGAGGGGGAGGTATAATGAAAGCACACTGACGGGAGTGGTTTTACCCTTATAGAACTGCTGGTGGTTCTGCTGCTTGTTTCGATAATTTGTGCCATGGCGGTACCCGGTATCAAAGCGTTATTTACTAGGGCGGAGGTTAATGCGGTACTTAGGGAACTGGTGACGGATATAAGGTACGCGCAGCAAATGGCTATGGGCGAGGGAAGGATATATCGCGTGACCTTTAATACTCATTTGAACCTTTACCGGATAAGCTATACAAGCTATCCGACACAGGTAACAGTAAAGCAGGTTCTGTTTCCGGAAGGATTAACGCTGCTCAGCACAAGCTTTACCAACAATATATTGAGTTTTAATATAATGGGGGCACCCTCGGCTGCCGGCACTATAAGATTTGTGGATAAAAGCGGTAAGGAGATAAGAATAACTGTACTTCTGGCAACGGGTAGAGTAAGGGTATACAGATGAGGTGGTGGATTTGAAAGAAAGGCTTAAGCAAAATGGGGGTTTTACGCTGATTGAAATACTTATTGCCCTTGCGATACTGGGATTTTTAATTCCGCCGGTAATAGGGCTTTTTACCGCTGCCTCGGGAAGCAATCACCGGAGCGTTAGGAATACCGTGGCACTGACGGTAGCAAGGGATATTATGGACAGGATTAAAGCCGGGGATATTAATACGGACAATCAGGGCCAAAAGATAGAAGATTATAAGAAACAATACGGTGTGGAGATATTTGTGTCCGCCATAGGAGCCGGAGCGGGTAACGCCCTGGATTTGCTAAAGGTTTATGTAACGCCAAGACAGGGTATGGACCCGCAGACCGAGGGTATAATGCTGGCATCCTATGCCACTAATGTATTTATAGATGAGATAGACACCACACAGCTTTATGACACCGGTCCCGGCGGAGGCGGGGACGATGGCGGTGTGCCATGATGAATTGTATTCATAACAGCAAGGGTTTTTCCATAGCAGAGCTTCTTATAGCCCTTGGCTTGGCAAGCCTTGTGGTAACTGCTGCCTTTATGGTTTACTTTTCCGGAACAAAGGCCTGGAGCAGGGCGGAAAACCAGATGGAGGCACAGCAAAACTTAAGGATAGCCATAAACACCTTAAGCACTGAAGTGAGGAAGGCAGACTTTTTTAAAATAGAACCGGGCAATCGGGGGATTATGCTAATCTATAAAGACGAGCCAAGTAAGACTTACAGGTTTCACCAGGGGTCCGGTGAAATAAGGATGTACGGAAGTGGCACAACGGTGGCAATGTATATAGAGGACTGCAGTTTTTCCTACGCAAACGGACTTATCACAATAGAGATTACCACCAAAGAAATGGATGGTATTGAAGAAAAGACCTATACCTTCGGTATTAACGCCAGGGGGAAGGAAAGCGATGGTTAAAAACAGGCATGGGTCGGCCCTTGTAATGGTGATGGTCTATGCCCTTGTTTTGATTATACTGGGTATCGCAATACTGGGTGTAGCGGTAAGCGAGTACAGGATGGAAGCGGCACACCGGAACGTGGTTAAGGCCTATTATCTTGCCGAGGCGGGGATGGAAAAGGCCATATTTGAAATAACAGAGATGGAGACAATACTACCCTCTTTTATAGGGGATAAAGAATGGGAAATGGGGCCGGAGGATTCTGGTCTAGTTGAATCCGGGGTTTACGGGGACTTTAAAGTAACAGTGGGATATGTTGAAATCTATGATGAAATATTTGTCGGTGAGGGGGAAGATATTGTTTTGTATAAAACAATATATGAAATAAAACTAAAGTCGATGGCCGTATGCAGCGGTGCACCGGCGGGACTGGAAGCTATTATACTGGTGGAGAACTATGAAAACTCCGTAGAGGATAACAAGGTGGAGGTTTGGAACTGGAGACAGATAAGGGGGGTGGAGGATGAAGATTAAAAACTATATGGAGGATGTGGTAATTCACCTGCTCTTTAATATAGTAAAGGACATGGAGGATATCTGCAAATGCGAAAAATGCCTGAGTGATATTGCGGCCATAGCACTTAACAGGCTTACGCCTCATTATGTAGTATCCGAAAAGGGCGAGGTATATTCGAAGGTGTTGAATATGTCCATACAGTTTGAGGCGGACGTGACGACTACCATAATGGAAGCAATCGACATAGTTTCTAAGAATCCGAGGCATTAAAGGGGATAGATGGGGTGAAAAAATGCCGGTCTTAAAACGTAATATATTGGGACTGGACATTGGAAGCAGCAGCATCAAATGGGTTTTGTACAGTTGCGGAAAAGGACCCGTTCTGTATGACTGGGGTATCCTGGCGATACCGGCAGGCTGGGTGCGGGACGGTAGAATTATTGATACCACCGGTATAGCCTCGAAAATAAACGGTATACTAAAAGGCATTAAAGGCAAGGTTTCCAGGGTATCGCTTTCTTTATCATGCCCGGAAATGATAATTAGAACGGTCTACATGCCAAAACTTGTTCCAAAGGAACTGTATAGTGCGATCAAGTATGAAATAGAACAACTTATACCGGCAGGCACAGGGGAATATATTTCAGATTATAGGATACTGGGTGAAGAAACGCGAGATGGTGCAGTGCAGGTAAAGGTTCTGATAGCGGCACTGCAATCGGCAATAGTACGGGAATATATGGAACTTCTTAGCGGTTTGAACCTAAAACCCTTTGTATTTGATTTTCATGGAAACAGTGCCTCCAGAGTAGTTACTATGCTGAAAAACGTTCAGAAAGGCGACCGGCAGCTGGTGGTGGACGTCGGGGAATCCTCTACCACAATTACATTCATGGAAAATGGCGCACCGGTATTTACAAGGCTTTTACAAAAAGGTGGCGGCGAGATGACCAGCTCAATAGCCAACACCTTCAACCTGTCGCTGGAGGATGCGGAACAACAAAAAAAGGCCCACGGAATTGTATATTCGAAAGGCCAAAAACCGGAGGACTGTTTTGAGCTGGAAATGTCAAGGAGTATATTGCCGACCGCCGAACAGTTGTTAAAGGACATATACCGTTCGGTGGAGTTCTATAGGTCAAGAAACGGCCGCAGCTTGGATTCCGTTATAGCTATCGGCGGGGGCAGCCACCTAAAGGGTTTTGGTGGTTACATAGCTTCAAACCTGGACCTTAAAAAGGTTTCAATTACCGAGGCACTGCCGACCTTGGCCAGAGATAGGTTTTCGCCGGAGCAGGGTGAGGTATTAGTAAATGCACTGGGATTGGCCCTTAGGGAAGATAAAGCCAAATACAAGGATATAAATCTGCTTCCTGAGGATTACAGGAATATTAGGAAAAGAAGAAGAGCTAAAAGGGCAAAGGTACTGGCAGGGTTATTAGCGGGTGCCTTAGCGGTCGGTGCGATAATACTTCCCTTAAACTATAGGGACAGCTTGGAAAGTATGAGTATTGGCATACAGCACGAAATGGGCGGCTGGGGCAGGGTGATGAAGTACAGGCAGACCAGGGATGACCTTGAAAAGCAGCTGGCGGAAAGGGAAGAAACAGTCCATAGGCTGTGTTCCTTAGGGATGGAATGGTCAGCGTTGTTGGAGGACATAGGCGGGAGTACACCCTCAGGGGTACGGCTGGAATCTGTCAGCTATTTGGAAGGCGGGATGATTACCATATACGGCATCGCCCCGGATTATAAAACGGTGGCCCAATTTGTAGTCGGGCTGAGAAGAATCGAGGGCATAGAAGTTGCAGAACCGGTCGGCATTGCACTTATCGATGATTATGTCTTAAGCTTTGAAACAAGGTGTTTTGTTGGGGGTGAAGGGGATGGGGAGTAATCTTAGCAAAAGAGAGAGGTTTTTGGTTGTATTGGCCATTGTTGCGGGTCTTTTATTCGTCTATTATCAATACTTTCTTACCCCTCTGTTAGCAGAGGTTGACGCAATAAAGGAAGAGGTAAGGGAAAAAGAGGAAAGGCTATTAAGCTTAAGGGACACTGATAACGAGACGGTTTCCCTTTTATCGGATATTGCGGAACTGGAAACAAAGCTAAATAAGCTGGAGGTTATGGTTCCGGCAAACCCGAGAAGGCCAGAGGTCGTAACCCGGCTGGAAGCCTCTGCGAAGGCGGCAGGGGTGGAACTTTTAAGCATTGACTTTGATATGGCTGCCGCAACGGGAAGCGGGAGAGGGGATAACCGGGAGGAAAGGGGCTATTTTGAGATACCGGTACAGATTTATATATCCGGGGCCTATGGGAACATTCTGGACTATTTAAGAGAACTGGAGAGTGCGGGGAGGTTGTACAACGTAAAGGGTTTTGACCTTTTTATCGATTATTCGGAGAACAAGTATATTTTGGACATGACTCTGGACCTGCACGCCTATGCGCTACGGCAAGAAGGCCAGACGGTACCGCAGCCTGAAACCTATGACTTTATAGGAAGAGACTACGGCAGGGATAACCCCTTCGCTTCGGTCATAGATTGAGAATAAGGCAGAGGAAAGAGCATTAAGGCATATTTAAAGACAGGTGGTTAACCGTGCCGCCCCTGTCTGTTTTTGTTTGGTCGGGTAAACATACGTTTATGCATTTACCATTGACAAATATTATAATTGGCAATATATTTAGACTGAATGCGGCAAGGAGGGGCGGAAGGAGAATGGACTCAACGAATAAAGAAAACCGGCCGGTAAAGGACAGTTTAACAGGAATAAAACCGCCGCTTATATGTATACCCATTATGGCGGAAAACCTTGATGACCTGCTTTGTCAGGCCGCCGGAGCTGCGGCACTCGGGCCGGACCTTATTGAGTGGAGGGCCGACGGGTTTGACTGGTCCTGTGGCACGGTGGAACTTCCTCGTATACTGGACCGTTTGAAGCGTGCAGTAGATAACATCCCCTTTGTTTTTACGCTAAGGTGCAAAGAGGAGGGGGGATGGAGAAAAATCCCCGGAGGTTTGAGGCACAGCCTTCAAAGGTGTGCCCTTAAGACCCGGCTTTTGGATTATTTGGACGTGGAACTTTCATCCGGACCGGGGGATATCGCCAGCCTGAGAGAGCTGGCGGGCGAATGCGGCACAGGGCTTATACTGTCGTACCACTGTTTCGATGGGACACCAAAGGAGGATGCGCTGATTGAAAGGATACGGCAGGCCAAGTATTTGGGAGCGGACATTGCAAAGGTGGCGGTTACCGCCAATAGTCGTGGGGATGCGTTAAGGCTGCTGGGCGTGGCCCACAGGGTACAAAGTGAAGGGATTGGCATCCCTGTATCTTTAATGGCTATGGGGAAATTGGGTGCTTTCACAAGGATAGTCGCTGGTTTTTTCGGTTCCAAAATAGTGTATGCTTCCGGAGAGGTAACCACGGCTCCCGGTCAGGTATCCGCAGAGGACCTCCGCTGCGTGTGGCGGGTTTTGTACAACGATTGAGGCAGGTGGAACTAATATGATAATAGTAATGGCCGCCAATACAGCCGGGGACAATCTGGACAAAGTACTGGCCATGGCGGACTGCAAGGGATTGAAATATCATATATACCAAGTCGGTAACAATACCGTTATTGGCATCGCAGGTAATGCTAAGGACAACAATATAGAGCAATTTGAAGCCTGCAACGGAGTGGAAAGGGTATTGGCTATTACCCATCCTTTCAAGCTGGCCAGCAGGGACTTTAAGCCCGACCCAACTGTTGTACGGGTTGGCGGCGTTGAAATAGGCGGGGAAAGGGTAGTAATAATGGCGGGCCCCTGCGCCGTTGAAAGCCGTCAATCGGTGTTTGAGACAGCCGCCGCGGTACGGGAGGCGGGAGCAGTAATCTTAAGGGGCGGTGCCTTTAAACCGCGGACTTCGCCCTACAGTTTCCAGGGCTTGGGCCGGGAGGGGTTAAGGCTTTTGAAGGAAGCGGGTAGGCTGCACGGGCTACCGGTTGTATCGGAGGTGCTGGCACCGGAGGACGTTGAAATGGCGGTGGAATATGTGGATATTCTCCAGATAGGTTCGAGGAATGCCCAGAATTACCCGTTGCTTAAGGAAGCAGGAAGGGTAAGGGTTCCGGTGCTTTTAAAAAGAGGCATGATGAATACAATCGAGGAATGGCTTATGTCGGCGGAGTATATACTTACGGAGCGCAATGAAAGCGTAATACTGTGCGAAAGGGGTATAAGGACATTTGAAGGGTATACCAGAAATACGCTGGACCTGAGTGCAGTGGCGGTGGTAAAAAGATTAAGCCACCTGCCGGT
>Ga0172377_10007172_pt1 | contig 11466 bp, 6 predicted proteins | sample Pumphouse3metaG_FD_119749 | JGI IMG/M metagenome (GOLD analysis project Ga0172377, IMG submission 119749) | Leachate microbial communities from a municipal landfill in Southern Ontario, Canada - Pumphouse #3 metaG | ecosystem: Engineered > Solid waste > Landfill > Unclassified | place: Canada... | reverse complement strand
CTCGATGTCTCGCCGTCGTGACGGTTCGGGAAACTATTACAATGGTTGGAATCAGTTGCCGAATAACGTGGATATTTTAGTTTCTGACGACGGAACAACTTGGAATAAAGTTACCAATGTGTCGCAGCCGGACCTTACTCCGTCATCAGAAGATGATTTTGCCTCGTATGTTGATTTGGGAGGAGAATTTCAATATCTACGATTTGTTGTAAGAGGTACTGTGGACGACAACGGCTATTTTAATATTTCAGAGATGCAAATATATAAAGCCATAAAAGCCGATGCACAGGCGAAATTAAAAGTTAAACTAAATGATTTAAAAACAGCTACAGTATCATTCCTACCGGGAACGGATCCAGGCTTTTATGCAACAGATCCATATAATGCATTAATGCAAGCATTTAATGATGCTGAGGCCTTATTGGCAGGAAGCCATAGTGATGCGGAATATACGGCGATGATGGAAACACTTCAAAATGCCTATACGGCTTGTGTAAATTCAAAAAATGCCATGCACGATGGTTATTACTATATTAAAAGTGCGTATAAAGCTTTTAAAGATGTTCAACCGAATACGATAAAAGCGATGTATGCCACGGCATCCAGTACATTGGCATGGAGTGATTTGGATATGAACCTGCCCAAGTATGTGTTTCACATTACCAAACAAACAGATGGAAATTATCTAATGCAGAATTTGGAGACTCAGGAATACACCAAGAATGCGGGAGACAACATAACGTCTACAGGTATTGCCGTATCTACAACAGAGACACCGAAACAGGAACAGTATTTCATAGAATTGGGCTATGGACAATTTAAAATCTGCAATACATTAAATGTCTTTGCATACAATGTAGATGGAAATAATAGTGGTAGTGGTACTAGTGGTCGTATTTGTACGGCCAATTCTGCTCAAGACGGAGAGTCTGCATGGCTTCTCACGGAAATCACAGATCAAAGTATTCTCGAGAAAATGAAAGAAGACGGCACCAAATATTATTTGGCAGATAAGCTACAAAAAGTGGCGAACGAAGGTGAAAATGTACGTCAGAAGACCATTGACTACACGCCTCTAATTACAAAGTCATCTCAAATTTCTTCAAATGCACAAAGTCCTGGAGATGGCTCTTCATATGCTAATTTAATTGACGGCAACACGGAATCTATTTTTCACTCCATTTGGGATGGCACAATGAAAACCGTAGTATCAGAAGGTCTCGGCTGGCACAATCTGCAGTTTGCACTCCCCTACGCCATTAACAAGATGAAATTCAATTATATCGGGCGCAACAGTGATTCTTGGGCTGACAGTCCTGACCACATTACCATTTACGGTACAAATGATGACGCTCTTGGAGCCAATACAGCAGCAGCAGACTCAGCCTTATGGACACAAATCGCAGATTTAACAAAAGGGTTCCCTGCAAATGGAGCTTTAGCAAGATATACTTCCCCAATTCTTGATTTGGGCGGATCATTTAAATATCTACGCTTTGCTGTTAAGCACACCACTAATGAGGGAAAACAAAGTGAACGTACCTTCGTTGTTCCTGAAATTACAGGTGTAACATTCAACCTTAGTGAAATGCAGATTTATGATGGCGAAGTTGCAGCAACGTCCGAATACAAAACCGTATCCGGAATGAAAGATGCTTGCGATGCACTATCCAATCTGATTCAGGATGCGCAAGCTAAAATAAGTAGTTTAACTGCTACTCAGGCCGATATTGACGCCATAATGGCCGCAATCGACGTGGTAAACAAGCTATATGTGGACCGCGACAACATGGATAGTCAAATGGCAGCCTTACTTGACAGTGCCCAAATTGTTTACAACAACGCAATAGGTTCCAAAATAACCTTGATTACCAATGTTAATCAAATTAGCACAAACAGTATGAGTGTTGATGACGGCTCGGCTCTTATAAATTTAATTGATGGAGATATAAATACTGTGTTTCATTCCCATTGGGATACTGCCATGGGCAATGCCGAAACAACTGTAGATAGTTGGGCTGCAAACCAGGAAACTTTTGCCGCAACAAACAATAATATTGCTGTCGGCACAGGCTATCACAACTTGCAGATTAAATTAAATGAACCGGTTAAAAATTTCTATTTCTATTATTATGGACGACGGGGTACTGATTATCACGACAGCCCTAATGACATTGAAATTCTTGCAACAAACAATGATGCACTTGGCGCCAGTGTAAATGCGGCAGAATCCGATCAATAGAATACAATCACAGAACTAAAAGATGGTTTCCCTGAAGACATTCAGGATGCACAATACACATCTCCCAATATTGATCTCGGAAATTCTTATAAATATATTCGTTTTGTTATCAAGGGAACAACTCACATGAATACAGTTGCTGCCCGCATGTTTGCAGTGCCCGAAATTACAGGCATTACTTGGAACGTGGAAGAATGGCAAATGTATTCAGGTCTTGATCCAAAACGAGTACAATATAACTATAATCCTGATTTGAAAACGGCTGTTGACGCCATGAAAATTCTGATGGATGCAGACAGTCAAATAGGCAAACATAACATTTTGTCTACCGAGCCCATCACAAACCTGCGTACAGCAATAAACAATGTTCTTATCCACTTTGCAGACACGACCAATTTAGTTAATCTTTACAAGAGATACACCACAAACGCAGACAGTTCTATAATTGGCACGGGCATTGGTTTCGTAGATAGTCAAGCAGCTATTGATGCATTCAAGAGTTCGATCAAATCAGCAAGAACCTTCGTGAACCCTCTACAACCCACCAATGAAGATATCAATCGTGCAAAAAACTCCATGAATGCGGCTTTTAACGCCTTTATGACTCACATCGGACAAATTATTCCTAATCAATGGTACAACATTATAAGTGGTTCCGATTACCCCTATGCTCAGAATCAGCCGATTTATATAGGTAACACATCAACAGGTACGCAACTCAAAGTAGGAGGCTATATTCTTAACCAAATTGACCCCAAGAGCGACCCCTACTCCATCTGGCGTTTTGTTCCAGTTCAAGGCAAACAAGAAGAATATGCGATTCAGAACATGGGCACTGGACAGTATTTCGGCGCATATCGGGGACTAGGCGCCGACAATTCTCCATTGATGTCACACGTAAAGACTCCATATTTGATTCAATATTACGGCAATGGCAAGTTCAAACTCATCCAGGCAGGTGTATCCGACGATTTCAATTGTCTGAAAGCAGACGGAACATCATTTGTTGTACTAAACTTTCCTTCAAATGATAGAAGTCAACAATCTTGGAAATTTGAGCCTATCCAATCTGATCAGGAGCTGTCTTTCAACACCTTGCCAGATAACAGCATCCAAATTATCACTCTACCCTTCGAAAACAAGGGAAGTTTATCCTTCATGGGCGTCAATGACAAAGTAAAAACTTATGCCATTAAGAGCATAACGGTAACAGAAGACCAAACAAAACTTGAATTGAAGTTAAAGAATGACTTTGAAGCCGGAGAACCATTCATTATGACCATTAACGACTATACCCACTATGATCCCACTGCCCCTTCACAACCCATATCTTTTGCAGTTCCCTCAACTGTTATAGACTCTTCCACAATCGTTGCAAACGGTTTGGTTGGAACTCTTCAAGGTATCACCCTCAAGAAGCCGGGACTGGGCATCATTAAAAATTCAGAGCTGAACGAAACCACTACATACGAGATTTCTATTCCTGGTCGCACCGGTTACATCAATCCCAATCTGGTTACCAACCAAGAAGGTGATGCAGATCTCGTTATTGAAAGTGGCATACTACTCACTGACGTTAAATCTGCTGTAATAAACAAGGCAACAGATAAAGTTTGTGTTTACACCATCGATGGAAAACTCTTGAAAAAGAACATAAAAGCTACCGATGCTCAGAAAGGACTAAGCAAAGGTCTTTATATTATTGGTAAAAATAAGATTGCAGTGAAATAGAGTTTTCATCCAACCATTTAATTTAAGTGTGGGCCCATATTGAGTCCACACTTTTTAATTTTGTTGCCCAATAAAAATACTTATTTACTTCATCTATAAAGATTTCAAGAAATGAGACCTTCAACGATACACAATGGCCTTAATCTTGCATCAACATTGTCTTAATATGGCACATATAAGGACCCGTAAAACACTTCATTAAGTTTCATTCATTTGATGACCTGCAAAACGAAGCAGCACTTATATCAAAATATATTTGTTGCATTTCAAAATATGTTTGTCATACTCTTGACGAATGGCCTCATAGTTTTTACGAATAACAACTTGCTTTTTACAAATAACAACTTCGGTGACATGCTGAAGTATTTTGTTTTTTTCTTATTAAAAAGCCCTGCTACAGATCAAATAAAAAGTCGGAACAAGTTGTAAATGAGCCATTATTAATTGTTTCAAAAATAGCAAATCCATTATTACCGATTTAAGAAAAAACACCACGTTTTTGAAGGGGAAATACAAAGAATCATTATTAATAGGAGAATACACATAAAAACAGTTCATCAAGTAAACAAGACCATATAAATTATCACTTCCGAAAAAGATTATTAAAAAGAGGACAAATTAGAATAACAACACAGCACATCAAATCCTATTTATCATCGTTGGAAAGACTTGCACGCAGGAAAATTGAAGTCAAACAAAAAACTTTTCTTCAATATAAATTTGTACTTTTGCCCTCAATATGTAAAGTTAATTATCCTCACAATCAAAACACATTCAATATTTATCAGAAAATGAGCAGAAGAAATTTTTATAGTGCATTCGCTGTCATATTCATAGGGTGCGCATTCTGTGTTCTACAAGCTATAGCACAACAAAAGACGGAAAAATCTCCTCGAATTGTCAATATCATCAATTTTATCAGAGGCACGGAACCCCGAATAGAAGCTTACACAGATGAAGTGCTTTATCAAACAGTAGTCAGTCAAGCCAATTGCCTCCGCAGCCATGGGCTGAAAGGTACATATCTTTTGCAATATGATGCGTTAATTAACCCTGAATATCAGAAACTTCTCAAAGAAGAGATTCAACGAGGTTGTGAAGTTGGAGGATGGTGGGAAATCACACAACCTCAGGTGGAAGCTGCCGGACTGAAATGGCGTGGACGCTATTCATGGGATTGGCATACAAATGTAGGTTTTTCTGTAGGCTACACGCCAAAGGAAAGAGAACAGCTGGTAGACGCCTACATGAAGAAATTCAAAGAAATTTTTGGCACGTACCCTGCCTCTATCGGTTCTTGGTTTATTGATGCACACTCGTTGGCCTACATGTACGATAAATACCATATTCAGGCTTCTTGTAACTGTCGTGACCAAGTTGGAACTGACGGTTATACGCTTTGGGGCGGCTACTGGGGACAAGGGTTTTATCCTAGTCGCAAAAATGCCTATATGCCAGCACAAACCAAAAGCGGACAGATTGACGTTCCTATATTCAGAATGTTAGGCAGTGACCCTATCTATCAGTATGAAGCAGGTTTAGGTGGTGCCGTGCAGTCTGTTGCCACACTTGAGCCTGTATATGGCGATGGAGGAGGATCTCCTACGTGGGTTGACTGGTTTTTTAAAACATTTACAGAAGACCCTTGTTTAGGATTCAACTATACTCAAGCAGGTCAGGAGAATTCTTTCACATGGGGACCCATGCAAAAAGGATTTGAATATCAGATGGAGCAACTGGAAAAACTTTCTGCAGCCGGCAAAGTGAAAATTGAAACACTTGGAGAAACCGGACGATGGTATAAAAAAGTGTATCCTGTAACACCCGCGACTTCTTTTGCAGCACTTTCTGACCACAAACAAAATGGAAGAAAAACAGTTTGGTTCAACAGCAGATATTATAGAGCCAATTTGTTGTGGGACAAAACAACACTCAATATTAGAGATATCCATCTTTTTGATGAAAGGAGCCAATCAGAATATCTTGAAAAGCCCACCACTTCAACAAAATGTCTTTACAGAACCTTTCCGATCGTAGACGGTTGCCTCTGGAGTACTGTTGATCGTTTGGCTGGTTTACGTTTCTATCGTCAAAACAGTAATGGAGAAATGGAGGAAGTTCTGGGAGGCAATCCCTCTATTACAGAAAAAGGTAAAGACTTACTCGTTTCCTGGCCACTACAAGATGGTTCTGCTATATTTATCTTGGAATTTAAAGCTGACAAATTAGATATTTATTGCCAAAACAAAGCAAAACAATTTAATTGGAATATGCAACTTACGGTTCAACCAGAAGCAGAATTACCTTTTTCATCAATTACATCCCATAAAATCACAGCCTCACAGGATGGATTCTCCTATAAAACAGACTTGTTAAAAGGTAGCTTCAAAGATCTTCGCAACACAGGAAATGGAAATGTTTTCAGCATCCAGCCAGAAGGGAACAGAATTACATTATTCTTCAACACAACCAAGTAAATGAACGCTTACATAAATGGTTCTCTCAATTCAGTTTTATCCTTTCTGCGTTCGCGATAAATAATTGTACGACAGCTCATATAAGCTAAAACAAAATAGGCTACAGCCTGTAGCCACAATGCGCGCCACTCTACAGCCACCTGACTGATAGTGGCGCCCATTGTATTGATACGTACAAAACCATTGATACCAAACGTAGAAGGAAAAAGCCAGGAAACTCCTTTCCAAAATGGAGGAACAGCAGAACCCGGCCAAGAAATACCAGAGACAAACAATAAGGGGACAGATGTAAAAACAAAAACCAAAATACTCATTTCCCTGTTCCTCATCAATATAGATAATGCCATAGAAAAAAAGATACATGATAAAAGATAAGGAATCAGGAATAACATCAAATCAAGCCCTTGAGATAATTGTGTCAAGCCAAACAACTTCGGAACAACACAAACCATAAAAGCTGCTTGAACTGCATAAATGCTGAAATAAGCAAACGCGCGTCCAAATATAATATGCAGAGTTCCTCTATTTCGTCTACTCGTAGCTACTAATTCACTATATTCTCCTTTCTCCGCAGCTGTGCCACCTGCCATTCCTATTCCGAGTAATAGTGTTTGCTGGATAACAAGGACTAATATTGCAGGTATCAAAAAAGAAGCAAAACCTTGCTGTGGATTGAATAATGCAACTTCACGACTTTTTATAGGAGAAACAACCATTTTTTCATCTTCGTCCGTTGCTTTTCCAGCTCGTTCAATTTTGATTTTCTTATTCATATCCAAAGAAACATCCGTGGCACCTATAAACATTCCTTTATAATAAAGCATTGCACTCATATCAGAATATAGTCCCACACTCACCTGCTCCCCTTTAACTATTCTATTGGAGAAATCAGAAGGAATTCTAAAAAAACCATACGTTTGCTGTTCTTTAATGTGTTGACGTGCATCAGGTATATTATCAGAATATCCAACAACTTTTATCCACTGTGACGCATCCAAATTTCGAATAAATTCTCGACTCAAAGCAGTTTTAGAATCATCAATCACCGTTACAGGTACATCTCGCATCAGTTCTGTTACATAAATATAGGAGTATAGAAGCGGATAACCTAACGGTACCAATATGCAGAAAATAAAAACACCTTCATCATGGAAGATTATTTTTAATTCCATCTGGCATATATGAATTAATTCATTCAACCCTTGTAATATCGTATTTCTCATCTTAAATTAAGGAATATAAAAAGAATGAATAAGTTCCCGTTTTAGTCTCATCATAAAAATGAACGGTAATAAAATAAAAATGAACAAGAACATGTAGCTACTCCATGAATAGATCATGCTATTTCCATCAAGAGTCTGACTTGCATAAATAAGATAATAATGTCTTAACGGGAAAAGATAACTTAATGCCTGAACCGGCCCATTCATCGCAATTTCAGGAAAAGTAAATCCACAAATAGAGAAAGAAACAACCCCCCACAAACAGGACATACTTAACGCCAATCTCAAGGTAGGAATTAATGAAAAAAATATGATGCCAAGAGCTTGCGCAGCAAGTACCATACACAATGTCAAAAACAACATCGGCAAAAAACCTCCGTTAGATGGAAATTTCATAACTCCATACAAGTAATAATCACAGAAAAAACCTATGGCAAAAAATGCTAACGTATAAGGCAATTCCTTAGCACCCAAAGAAAGTAATATCGAATGATTCCCTTTTTCCAGCCAATATCTGGCGGTATTAAACTTCACTTCACTGCCAATAGAATATACTGTCATTAACGAAATAAGCAACATCATCACTCCTGGAATTAAGGTATTGCATAAATAGATTGAGTAATTAAGGGTAGGATTAAAAGTAGCATGGGGCTCTATTACAATTGGTTGTATAAATCCAAGAGCTTGATTTTCTGTAGCACCCCGTGCCAAAAGTTGACTTCTGACAGCTGCACCTGAAACCAATTCAACAGCTTTTCGCATTGCGCCATAAGTCAGAGAACCGGGGACTAATAATGCATAACTGGTATAATATGTTACTGTTGGTCTACGAAATGCTTGCAACGAGGCACTGAAACCGGAAGGAATAGAGATGAAACCATATATTTTATTTCTTTGCACAGCATCGCGCGCTTCACTTTGACTATGGTAAACTTCTTCTACTTTCAACAAATCCATGGCATCCAATGTTCGAATAATTGTTCGCGAATTACTTGAATTATCCAAATCTACTACTCCAATAGGTAAATCATGTGGAAGCCCTTGATGCATAAGTGAAGTAAAGAAAATTAGGCAAAACAACGGAGCGCCAATAATACAATAAAAATAAATAGGACGCGAACACATTCGACGGCATTCACGATAAAATACCGCCCAAAAACACTTTAGAAAAGAATGATTGGGATTTCGCATTTTTACAATTAACGAATCAATACCACTGTCATACCAGGGCGCAAATCTTTTACTTTTTCTATAGGGCGTGCTTTGACTTCGAAAGTTTTCAAATCAAATTGCCCTGTTGATTTCGAAGCCTTCCATACGGCATATGAGCCTAAATCTTTTAAGTAGTAGACTTTCAATTTAATTTGCTTGTTATTCAGAGCGGGCACAAAAGCTTTCACTGTGGCATCCATTTTTAAATTTTTCAAGAGGTCTTCACGAACATTGAAAGTTACCCACATATCATACAACTCGCTCACATTCATAATAGGAGAACCAGAGCCCACGAGTTCGCCAACTTTAGGAAACACTTCACTGATCTCCCCTGAGGCAGAAGCAGTCAATGCCGTTTCTTTTAAATATGACTTTACCTCAGCTACAGCACCTTTTGAACGATCTACCATGGCTTGTGCGGCTTCTTTATCTTCACGTTGCGCACCATTTACAGCCATTTGATACTGAGAACGAGCTGCTTGTTCGGTTGCTATAGCAGCATCGCGTTTCGCCGTAATTTCGTCCAGCCGCTGAGCTGGCACAACGCCTTCATCATAAAGGGCCTTTATACGCTTATAGGTTTTCTCCGCAATTGAAACACCAGCTTGTGCCTCTTTCCAAAGTTCAAAAGCACCTTTTATCTGTTCTTCGCGCGTACCTCGTTGAGCTTTATTACTCATCGCTTGCGCTGCATTCTGAGCACCCTGTGCTTGTTCCATTTTTGCCTGAACATCCGGAGCATCCAAACGAACCAAAGTATCACCGGCATTGACATGCTGACCTTCTTGAACATAAAATTTCAAAACTCTTCCAGGCACCTTACTCGATACCCTGTACTCGGTAGCTTCGGCTTGCCCTTGAATTGTTTCATTATCTTTTCCCAGTGTCAAATACCCAATAATTCCTATGACAAGAACTATAATATTAATAAAAATAATCGGTCTTAGAATAATGGAAAATTCTGATTTATTTTTTTTTGCCATAATCTTGTATCTTTTTCTATAAGTAAATAAATCTCTCTTTTAGTAGTTAAGCTTGCCTAGTGATTTGCTCAGATAAATTTCTGTCAATTTCATTTCTATCTCAGCATCCAGTTTTTCAGATCTGGCCTGTACCCAAGCTGTTTGCGCTTCAAGCATATCAGCTGCAGCAATGACTCCTTCATGAAAACCTACATCAGCATAATGGAGATTCTCATCTGCTTTTTCCAAGTTTTTTCGAGTCATCAATAACTTTTTCTGAGCTTCATTGACTTTGAATTTAGCTTGATTAACCTCTAAATTAATTTTCTCCTTAGCATCCTGATATAGATGGCGTTGACCTTGCGCCAATGCTTGAGCTGCACGCACACGATATTTACCTTCTCCCCAACGCCAAATAGGCACATGAAGTGTTACGCCAATACTAAAATTGCCTGCAAATTTATTTTGAAACCCATTATAAACATTCGGATTCATCAAACTGTAACCACCAAATGCAGATAACGACGGAAGATAAGTTCCCTTAACAAGTTTAATATTCTCTTCTGCTATTTTGGTAGCCTCCTCCAATGCTTGCAAATCCTTACGTTGGCTGAATGCCTCTGTTGTATCTGGTTTCTGTAAAGTAATTTCTACGGAAATTTCAGATTTGTCTTCGTCTTGCAATTTTACATCACTACCTACCGGTAAACCACAAATTTGGCATAATAACATTTTAGACAAACTCAATCCGTCCGTTACCTTCGTGAGGGTCATATCTGCTTCGTTCAATTTTACACGCACTGTTAATGTACTCGCTTTTGTAGTTACCCCCTGCTCATACATCTTCTGAATATCGCCATCTAATTTTTGTAACATTCTCAGATAACTTTCTGCCAAGCGTTTCTTTCCGGATAATGAAACAACCTGCCAATAAGCTTGGTCGATGCTGTAAATAACTTCTTGAGTAAGTTGATCATGTTGAGCTCCCAATAAGCGCTCCGTATAATTAGTTATTTGATCGTATGCCTTTATTCGGCCACCCAAATAAATGGGCTGTGTAAGCACCAATGCACCGGTATAGATATTATAGGTATTCGTTTTGAAAGCATCAACAATTCGAGACCCCATGGCATTTAACGCACCAGCTACTGGTGTTCCCAAACTCTGTAACAATGGAGCCAATTCAGGGAATTGCTGCACTATGGCTGCTGCAGATTGAGATAAATCACCCATTGCAGATGTCCCTAATTTTGTCAAATCATTCCGGGTGTCCTTATTTAATAAGTGCGTTGATTTTTCATTCCAAATATATGCTGCATCCAATCCGACTTTCGGTAAATAGTTCGTTTTTGCAGCTTGATGTTCGTAACTTGCAGCTTCTTTGTTATCCTGACTAATCAGTAACTGTTTATTATTCCGCATGGCCAGAGCTCTGCAGCTGTCCAAACTTAAAATCCGCTGTCCCCATGCATTTGCAGCCATAAATAGGACAAATAATATCATCGTTGCTTTTCTCATCAAAATAGTTTCTATTCCGTTTTCGTTCGCAAAAATACACATTCAATTCCAGATGTGCAATTTGCTTTTGTAAAAAAAACTTTTTCATCCGACTTTAACGT
>Ga0172377_10007169_pt1 | contig 11468 bp, 11 predicted proteins | sample Pumphouse3metaG_FD_119749 | JGI IMG/M metagenome (GOLD analysis project Ga0172377, IMG submission 119749) | Leachate microbial communities from a municipal landfill in Southern Ontario, Canada - Pumphouse #3 metaG | ecosystem: Engineered > Solid waste > Landfill > Unclassified | place: Canada... | reverse complement strand
TTCCCGAGGCTACAGAAGCAGCTGATCCGCAAGAAGAACCCCCGATCATATGTTGATGCTGAGAATCCCAAGGATTATAAGTTTTTCCTTTTCGACCCGTTGTTCCTGTTCCACCCATCGCCAGTTCATCGAGAGTGGCTTTGCCGATAAGGATAGCACCTTCATCAATTAATCGTTGATAAACTTCGCTCGAGTAGAGCGGAACATATCCATCAAGGATATTTGAAGAGGCTGAAGTCGGAATGTTTTTTGTCGAGAAATTATCTTTTAAAACAAAAGGAATACCCCACAAAAGATGACTTTTCTTTTTCTCATCTAATTGATTGACGGCATCAAGAGCTTCTTTTTCACAAATATATTCAAAAGCATTATTTTTATCTTGTTTGGCTTTTTTAATCGCTTCCTTGACTAATTCAAGAGGAGTGACTTTTCCATCCGTGATGGCTTGATGGATAGATAAAATATCCTGAGTTAAGTAATCCATTATCCCACCACCTTTGGCAGACGGATCTGTCCATCGACCACATCGCTAGCGTTTCGTAATGCCTCTTCTTGAGAGAGAGGTAAAGCGGCTTCATCAACGCGGAGAAAATCAGTCGAAAGATCAAAAGGAAAAGTCATAGGCTCGACATTGTCCAAACCAGGAATCGTGGAAATCAATTCCATCTGACGGATAACGACAGAAAACTCCTCCAAAAGTGTGATGTATTCAGATTCAGCCATATCAAACATTAAGTTGTTGGCTGATTGTTTCAATAGTTGCATATCAACTTTTTTCATAATTTAATAATCCTGTTCTATTAGAGGTATTTTACCATATCGAAAACATTTTTATTGATAAAAATATGATTATCGAAAAATCAAATATTTTAAAATTGAATAGTTATAATAAAAGTGGGTTATTTTATTAATTCTTTAAATTCATCTTCGCTCAATATCGTGATGCCCAAGGTTTGAGCTTTTTCTAGCTTGCTGCCAGCATCCACTCCAACAATCACAGCATCAGTAGCTTTAGAAACCGAACCAGTAACTTTGGCACCTAAGTTTTCAAGAAGTTCAGTTGCTTCTTTGCGTCCAATGAAAGAGAGCGTTCCCGTTAGCACCACCGTTTTCCCCGAAAAATAGGAATTAGCGGCTTGAGTAATTGTGCCTTTATAATCAAAATTTAATCCGTGCAATTTTAAAGCGTTAATTGTTTCAATATTTAATTCAGAAGCAAACCAAGTGACAATGGAATGGGCAACAATCGGTCCAATGTCAGAAATTTCTAAAAGTTCTTCTTCTGTGGCTTTCATAAGATTGTCGATATTTAAAAATTTCTTGGCCAATGTTTTCGCCATTTTTTCACCGACCTCTTTTATTCCCAGTCCGAATAAGACTTTTTCTAAAGAGTTGCTCTTTGATTTTTCAATAGCAGCTAATAAGTTATCAATCGATTTTGATTTCCAACCATCAAGATTAATAATGTCTTCTCGATAATCGGAAAGAGTGTAGATTTCGCTTATTTTATGGAAAAATCCTTGATTAAAGAATTGTTCAGCAACTTTTTCGCCCAAACCTTCAATATCCATAGCGTCACGCGAAGCGAAATGAATTATTGATTCAATCTGGCGAGCATCACAGAGTGGGTTCAGACAAAAATGCATGGCGTCAATCTTAACAAGAGGAGAACCGCAAACTGGACATTTATCAATCATATGGTAAGGCTTTTGACTTCCATCACGTTTTTCTTCTAGCACTCGCACCACTTCAGGGATAACATCTCCCGCTTTTCTTAAGACGACATAATCGCCGACCATCAAATTCTTTTCGCGGACGAAATCTTCATTATGAAGAGTCGCTCTTTGAACTGTGCTTCCCGCGACACGAACAGGTTCCAAAACAGCATTAGGAGTAATTTTCCCTGTTCTTCCGACGGTATAGATAATATCGAGAAGTTTAGTGACAACTTCTTCAGGAGGAAATTTATAAGCAATCGCCCAACGTGGCGTCTTGGCTGTATAGCCTAATTTATCATATAAAGACATGTCATCGACTTTAATAACTACACCATCAATATCATAGCCGAGTTCAGGTCTTTTTTTAGTGTATTCAATAATATATTGAATGACCTCGTCAATACCATGGCAAATTCGACGTTCTGGATTAGTTTTAAAACCCAATTTGCTCACCATATTTAAAGCCTCAGAATGATAGCGGATATGAAAGTCTCGAGCATTAACAAAATAATACCAATAGGCATCAAGACCACGGCTAGCAGCAATCGAACTATCTAATTGACGAATGCTTCCAGCTGCTGCGTTTCGCGCATTAGCAAAAAGTTGTTCGCCCTTCTTTTCTTTTTCTTCATTGAGTTTCTTTAATGATTGTTTTGGCATAAAAACTTCACCGCGAACTTCAAAATCACCATCTAAATCAATATGAGAAGGAATCGATTTAATTGTAATAACATTTGCTGTGACATCCTCACCTTCAACACCATCGCCACGAGTAGCGGCATAAATGAGCTTTTTGTTATAAACAAGAGACATCCCAAGACCATCAATTTTCATCTCGGCCATATATGTAATCGAATCTCCACCGACAATTTCTTTAACTTTTCGATCGAAATCACGAAGATCATCTTCATTAAAAGCGTTAGCTAAAGACAGCATTGAACGCTGATGAACAATCTTTTTAAATTGATCTTGAACAACGCCTCCTACTCTTTGAGTTGGAGAAAGAGGAGAAGCTAAGTCAGGATGCTCCTTTTCAAGTAAAATCAATTCCTGCATTAAACGATCGTATTCGCTGTCAGCAACAGAAGGATTATCCAGGACATAATATTCATAATTATATTTTTCTAGAAGATTGATTATCTCTTGAATTCGTTCTTGTGGCGTCATGCTGCATGCCCTCCTTTAGAAAGAAATGGATGATTTCCCATTAGAGATTTTATTCCGTGATTTTCAAATGATACTTTAATAATACCATCTCCTTCGAGAGCCAGAACTTTTCCTTTCCCAAAAGTTTTATGATAAACAATATCTCCTACGTTCCATTGCTCGACATTGTTTGTTTGCTTAGTAAAGTCTTGTTTAATAGGTTCGTCGGCGGTAAAGTCAAGATTTGGTCCATCATTAAAATGATATTCACTTGGCCGTTTGGTCGATCGATAAGGATTATATGCCATTTCAGAATGGACAACATTATTGCCTGATTCAGCTAAAAATTGCGATGGAGCAAGACTACCACCTAAAACATATGAATAATCACTTGCATATGTTAAAAATAGTTTTTCTTTTGCTCTTGTCATCGCGACATAAGCGAGACGTCGCTCTTCTTCAAGACCACGATAGCCAGATTCAGCAACTGAGCGAGAATGAGGAAAAACACCATCATTAAATCGAACGACAAAAACGATGGGATATTCTAATCCTTTAGCGGTGTGAACAGTCATCATCGTGACAAAATCACCATCAATCACATCATCTTGGGCCGAGTATAAAGATAGATTTTGCAAATATTCAGCAAATGTTGATTCAGGATTAGTTTTAAGATAGTGACGAATATCAGCAAATAAGGCTTTGATATTTTCTCTTCGTTCTTCTCCATCTTCCTCTTTTAGCAGATGTTCATAATAACCAAGGGATATAATCATATCTTCAAGTGTCTTAGAAAACACCTCTTGATCCGCATCAATTTTTCCACGCGTGATATCGATTAATTCAATCATCGCCTTTAATTTGTCGATTATTTTTGGTGGAACATTGGAACTTTCACGATCAATATTGCGGATGTATTCATAAACATTTTGATTTGCTTGATTTGATTCATCCTTAATTTTTTCAACTGTCAAATCGCCAATTCCTCTTTGAGGAACATTAATTATACGATAAAAAGAAATATTATCGTTTTCATTAATGAGGAGATGAAAATAGGCTAAGACATCTTTGATTTCACGTCTTTGATAGAACTTTTGTCCGCCAAAAATCTTGTAGGGAATTCCGCGATTGACAAAAGCAGCTTCAAATTCCATCGTCACATAATTCGAGCGATATAAGACAGCAAAATCGGAGTAGCGTTTATTGCCGCCTTTGACTAATTTTTGAATTTCGCGTGAAACATAATCAGCTTCGCCTTTCGAGGAGGCTCCGGCAAAAACAGTAACTGGTTCACCTTTACTTGCCTCAGTATAAAGATTTTTTGCCACTCTCATTTTATTAAAGGAAATAAGTTTGTTTGCCGAATCTAAAATGTTTTGGCTGCTGCGATAATTTCTTTCGAGAATAATCGTTTGAACATCAGAATAATCTTTATTTAAATTGAGAATAATGCTTTGATTAGCGCCACGCCATGTATAAATTGTTTGATCTGGATCACCGACAACATATAGAGAAGTGGATGGTTTCATGAGCAGTTTAATCATGTGGTTTTCGACATCATTAGTGTCCTGAAATTCATCGATTAAAATATAATTAAAACGATTTTGCCATTTTAAATGAATGCTCGGATAATCTTCTAGAATGCGAATGGTTTTTAATAACAGATCGTCAAAATCCAAGGCATAACTCCTCATTTTTTCTTCTTCATAACGGGTATAGATTTCTAAACAAGTTTTCTCATCTTCAAAAGCTGGTTTAGTAATTTTGATGTCATCAGGATATTGCTCTTTTAATTTCTTAGCGCTGATATAGCCTAGAGCTTTGTTGACAATTTTATCTCCGCGCTTAAAATTCATATCTGAAGCAATATCTTTGACAATTTTAGTTTGATCATCTTCATCTAAAATGGTAAAAGAACGAGGAAAATTCAAAATATCAATTTCTTTACGCAGAAAATTAGCCGCGAAAGAATGAAAGGTTTTAATTGTTAAATCAGAGCTGGCTTCTGGGATCATCTTCAAAACTCTTTGGCGCATCTCATCAGCCACTTTATTGGTAAATGTGATAGCTAAGACGGACCAAGGAGCCACATTAAGCTCCGATAATAAATAAGCAATTCGATAAGTCAAAACACGCGTCTTGCCCGATCCAGCACCAGCGACAATTCGCACATGTTGGGCAAGAGTGGTCACAGCTTCTAGTTGTTTCTCGTTTAATTCATTTCTTATATTCATATATTGCTATGCAATATATTATCATATTGTTCGCTATTTTTCAATTCATTTATTGTTCGACTATTTTTAAAAATCATCCCAATAAATCAAATAGTCGGTTATTTTTTGTACACCAAGTATGTTTTTTGTCACTATGTTCATTTCAATTTGCAATAGAGTAGGGGTTCCACCAAACCATAATTGTTCAATTGTTGATGCTCCAATAGTTAGATCAATTTTATCGGCAATGGGAATTCCATCATTATAAACAAGAAGATAACAAGGTGTCGCTGCGTTCTTAATAGTGGTTAGCATCTTTTCTTTAATTTGTTGACAATAATAACAATGTTCACCATAGAAATAGACATAATATTTTGTTTCTTTTTGTTTTAACACATCGTCCCAACAAATAAATGATGAGGAAAAATCATCATAATCCAGGGGTGGAATTGACTTAGCACAAGAGAAAGTAGAAATGGCGCATATTAGAAGAGCAATTATTTTTTTCATAATAATAGAGAGTTATTTTTAAGAGTTATTTTTGAAAAAATAGTGGCTGATGTTAGAATAATAAAAATGGCAATATTTAAAAAGAAAGAAACATTGACGGGAAATATCACTTATATGGCTCTGATGGCGGCGATCAATGTGATTTTCGTTTTGCTTGCAACATGGTTACCTTATTTGCTTTTCCTTCTGGTTTTTATTCTTCCTTTAACCAGCACAATTGTCACTTTTTTCTGTAAGAAAAAGTATTTTATTATCTATGCTGTTGTGACAATCGGATTGTGTCTATTAACGACAGTTTGGGATATTGGAAATACGCTCTTTTATGTGATTCCTTCTATTATTTCTGGTTTTATTTTCGGATTATTATTGGAAAAAAGGATTAGTCCAATTTTGATTATTCTTGCCGCTGTTATTACTCAGATTATTTTTTCTTATCTCGCTCTACCGCTTATCACCGTTTTATATGGGAGGGATATCGTCAGCGATTTTGCGACCTTTTTTGCTCTTAATAATTACGCTCATCTTAATTATGTCAAACATATGTTTATCTGCTCATTAGCCCTTGTTCAACAGATTCTTTCTTTCATTGTTATCAATGAGGAATTACCCAAACTAAATATTGACGCAACTCATTTAAAAAAAGGACAAATGATCATTTTGTTTCTCATTCCTTCTTTTATTATTGCTAGCGTCGTCTTAGCATTTTTCTATCCCGAATTATCTTATTCGGTTATGTTCGTGGTCCTTCTTTTATCAATTTATGAATTAGGAGTTTTAATTGTGAGCAAAAACAAGATTACTATCTCGCTGTTGATTATTGGCGCCTTTCTTTCCGTTTTTTTATTCGCTGGATTTTATTCGCTCATTGATCAAAATACTTCTGAACCAATTGGTCTATTACTCTTGCAAATTTATCCTCTCTTGATCGCAATTATTGGTTTCATCAATAATTATTTGTTTAGGAACATAAAGCAAGATACAATTGAAGATAGGCGAGATTAATGGAAGGTTTATTTAAGAGTTTTGGAAAGGGGTTGCTGTACATTTTTGTATTGCCTTTCTTTCTTTTGGTAATGGCGGGATATGCCATCGTCGGGCTTATTGCTTTTATCTTTTTATTCTTTAAATCAATCATTCTCTTTTTCTGTGGTCGCTCTCTTGATATTGAATTACCTGAAGATAAAAAAGCCAAAGCCATTATCCAAAGTGCTATTCCGGCTAGTTCAAATCCTGTTTTTAATCAAGGCAATATGCAACAACCACTTCCTAACAATATTCCTTCAAGTTCGAATCCCGCTCCTATGTCAACTCCAGTAAATGTCAATCCTCATTCCGTTGAAGAAGCGTGTTTTGATCAAAATAAACCTGTCGTTTCCGAAAATAAAGATGAAGTGAAACCTGAAATTAATAATCATCAAGTTCCTCTTCAAAATGAAACAATCCCTCCTGTTGAGGAAAAAAAGATTAGCCCAGTTATTGTCAAAAGCAATGAAGATGTCGTCCCTCCTAAAAACAATATTTCCGAAGAAAAATATTCGCCAAAAAGAACTTCACTTATCAATGAACCATTAGAGGAAAACGAAAAGAAAACCGACGATTCACATGATGGAATTGATATTGATTTTAAGGATTTTTAATGTTGTATGCTTATTGAACTAATCAAATTAACTGAATCAGATAAGCGACTTATTGTGGCTTTGCTTTTAATTTTGATTTTATTCTTTGTCATTGTGGGGTTGATAGGATATCTCATTGTTCGCGTCATGAAATGGCAAGGTAAACGTCTTGATACCGGCGTTTCGGATGTCGTTTATTCTCGAGTGATAACCGACAAAAAAACTTTTAGCAAATACGCTCATAAGAAGAATTGGATTATATTCTATAAAGCGGCTCGCATTCCTGTTGTCATCATGTTAATTTCTTCTTTAGTTTTACTGATTAGAAATATTATTTACCATGATTTTACCTATAATGTTTTTGATACAACCGAAGGCTTTGCAACAATTTTGTTTTGTTGGGACTTCAGCCACGTCTTTGAAATTTCAACTTCACTAGCCTTTTCGCTAGTCATTAATGCTCCTGTTTTAATCAATGAACCACATTTTGTCTTAGAAGCGTGGGGCAGTTACTTATTTGTTCCTGGTATCACCATTGGAGGACTATGGTATTTATGGTGTGTCCAATCGCTGATATCACGCACCTTGAGAATTAAAAAATTGAGTGAATCAATATTCGATAAAAATCTTGATAATTTCAATCAAAATGAACAATTAATGAATTCGTTAAATGTCGGCCAAAAACCCATTGCTCCTGATGACAAAAAGGTTGAAGAACCAAAACAAAAAGAGTTCTAATCGTTAATTCGATATTGAACTCTTTATTTTTATGACCATGTGAGAGAAACGATTTGGTAGATTAAATAGACAATTAATAAGACATCAGCAATAATCAAAACCCAAAGGAATCGTCTTTTCATGCGAATGCGGCGATTAATTTCTTCTTGTGTAAGTGGTAAATCTTTATTTTTGCGTCCCATAATTAAACCTAATATTTAATAGTGTTTGAAGTTCGTGGATAAGGTTGAACATCGCGAATATTCTGCATACCAGTAACATACATTAATAGACGATCGAAGCCTAAACCAAAGCCTGAGTGGCGGCATCCTCCATAGCGGCGAGTATCTAAATACCACTCTAAACCTTTAGTTAATCCAAGCTCATCCATCTTTGCTTTTAGAATATCGTAACGTTCTTCGCGTTGCGAACCACCGACTAATTCTCCGACAGCGGGGACGAGCAAATCACAAGCCGCCACTGTTTTTCCGTCATCATTTTGACGCATATAGAAAGCTTTGATTTCTTTTGGATAGTCAATGAGAAAGAGAGGTCCTTTGACGATTTGTTCGGTCAAATATCGCTCATGTTCAGATTGAAGATCCATGCCCCATTCAATTTTTGTATTCTCAAATTTAAAACCATCTTTGACGGCTTTTTGAAGAATTTCAATGCCTTCTGAATAAGTCATAACTTTGAAATCAGAATTGACGACATGATGCAGTCTCTCAAAGAGAGTTGTATCAATCATGCTATTGAAAAACTCCATTTCGGAAGGACAAGAAGTTAAAACATAATTGATGCAATATTTGACGCAATCTTCAATTAAATCCATATCATCTTGCAAATCGGCAAAAGCGATCTCGGGTTCGACCATCCAAAATTCACTCGCGTGACGAGTTGTATTGCTGTGCTCGGCGCGGAAAGCAGGACCAAAAGTATAGACATCATGAAAGGCTAAAGCAAATGGTTCAACATGAAGTTGACCAGTCACCGTTAAATTAACTTTTTGACCATAAAACGAATTTGGATCTTTAGTGTCATGAGTAACAACATCAAAGACATTGCCCGCTCCTTCACCATCGTTAGTGGTTATTTCTGGAGTGTGAACATAAATAAATCCCCGCTCCTGAAAGAATTCGTGGATCGCCATTGAAAGGACACTTCTCACTCTAAAAACAGCTTGGAATGTGTTAGCGCGTGGACGAATATGCGCAATATCACGAAGAAATTCAAATGAATGACGCTTTTTTTGGAGAGGATAATCATCTTCAACATCGCCCTCTAATTCGCACTTATCAATGACGATTTCAAATGGCTGTTTATTATCAGGAGTTAAATGAACACGGCCGGTAATATTAATGGCCGCTCCTGTCTTAAGAGAACAAATTGTCTCATAGTCGGGGCATTCTTTGTTATAAACAAGCTGAACATTTTTAAAATATGTTCCATCGTTAAATTCGATGAAGCCAATCGAGCCATTATCGCGATTGGTTTTTACCCAACCTTCCAAGATTACTTCATTGAGTTGAGATTTTTCTTCTTCGTCACCACTGACAATGATGTCATATAGTTCGAAATCAGTTATTGAATAGGATTTCATAGATGATTCCTCCGTAAAAATATTATACAAGAATAAATGATTTAATCATTTTAATTCGTAAATTTATCAAAATTTTCGATTTTCCAGTTTGGGTCAACACCCAAATCTAAAGGAGCAAACATCTTCAAAGCGTAAAGTCGCTCCGCTACCTTGGCAATCATCGCGGCGTTATCGGTACAACACCACATGGGAGGAATATTAATCTTTACTCCTAGGTTGCTCATTTCTCTTTGCATCTCGCTTCTTAAATAGGAATTAGCTGATACTCCTCCTCCTAAGAGAACTTCTTTTACTTCGTATTCTTTCACAGCTTTTATTGTTCGAGCAACGACAAGACCGATGGCAACATCCTGAAAGGATTTGCACATATTAGGAATATTTATTTTTTCACCTTTTTGTTCCAAATTATGAACTAAGTTAATCACATTAGTTTTAAGACCTGAGAAGGATAGATCATAGGTTTTTTCACCTTTTAAAGGCGTAGGCAATTGATAAGTATGTTGACCTTCTTTTGCCAACTTATCAATCGGAATGCCACCAGGATAAGGGAGGCCTAAAACACGGGCAACTTTGTCATAACATTCCCCAACAGCATCATCTCTTGTTTCCCCAATAATTTCAAAAGATAGATGGCTTTTCATGAGAACTAACTCGGTATTTCCTCCCGATACGACAACCGCAAGAAGAGGAAAAGTAAATGGTTCGATATATTCGTTGGCGTAGATATGACCCACTAAGTGATGAACGGGAATAAGTGGTTTATGATAGAGCATCGCTAAGGTTTTAGCGGCTTGCAACCCAACATGTAAAGCGCCAATTAATCCTGGACCACGAGTTACCGCAAAAGCGTCAACTTCCTCTAAAGTAATTTTGGCTTGCTCAACGGCTTCTTGAAGGACAACACCAATATTTTCTGTATGTAATCGCGAAGCAATCTCAGGCATTACGCCACCGTATTTACGGTGGACTTCAATTTGCGTAGAAACGACATTAGAAAGCAAAACGCCATCTCTAATAATGGCAATTGCTGTCTCATCACAACTAGATTCAATCGCTAAAATTGTCGCCATTTTTCCCGACCTCCAATAACATGTAATACGCGTCCTCACCATTATTATAATAATGAGGTTTAATCACGATTTTTTTAAAACCGTGCTTTTCATAAAATTGAACGGCTTTAGTGTTGGAAACTCGCACTTCTAATGTAAGGGTTAGAATCTTCTTTGTTGCACAATCGTTGATGATTTCGTCCATCATTGCGGAGCCAAGATCTTTTCTTTGCATCTCGGGATGAACGGCAATTTTGCAAATCGTTGCCGAATCAAATGTCTCCCAATAATCGCAAAAACCCAACACTGATTTCAATTTTTGCGATTCAATTTCGAGTTCAATAACCCAAAGATTACTGACCGGGTTTTCCTCCAATTCATAGAGAAAATCTTTTTCCTGCCAAGGAGAGATGAAAGTCAAATTTTCAATTTCAAGAATGGCTGGTAAATCTTTTCTATTCGCTGGGCGAACAGTGACATTTAAATATTCCATCGTTTAATCTCTCAAATATACCGGTACCACACCTAAAGGATTACTGGCTTTTTTTAAAAAGGGTTTTAAGCCCCACATTTCTTGAGCGATATTGGCTTTATATCCCACAATATTCAAATAATCAGTTTGGCCACATATTGAATAATTGGGGTGATTTAAAATGTATTCCTTAACATCTTGATTATTCATAATTTGATCGTTTAAAAGACAAGTGTTGTGTTCATAAACACCAATATATGAACGATTGCTTCTCGCATTAATTAAACAAATTGATGGTTTACTACCATTCTTTAAAATTTGAAGAGAACTAACAGGATATAAATCAATTTTCAAAGCTGTGGCAATGGTCTTAGCGATGGTTAACGCAATACGAACACCTGTATATGAACCAGGACCGATAGCG
>Ga0172377_10007165_pt1 | contig 11471 bp, 12 predicted proteins | sample Pumphouse3metaG_FD_119749 | JGI IMG/M metagenome (GOLD analysis project Ga0172377, IMG submission 119749) | Leachate microbial communities from a municipal landfill in Southern Ontario, Canada - Pumphouse #3 metaG | ecosystem: Engineered > Solid waste > Landfill > Unclassified | place: Canada... | reverse complement strand
TTTCCCTTTAATTCGAGGCAAAAATAGTGAAAAAATATTTTTCAAGTTATATAATTATTTATTGTTTCAAATCGTTTTTCAACGCTAACAAAGCGAAGGATGAAAGGCGAACGGCTTCGGATTTTAATAATGATGAAGAAAACAATATGCATCATTCCCGCAATTTGTGTTGCTTGATATTCAAGGGACATATTCTTATAGATTGTCAATATGTCCTCATAATTGAGTCTAGACATTTTTGCCCTCGCTTTCTTTGGCTAGAACGCTGCTTTATTATAGAAAACGCTCTTTTCAATGTAAATGCTACTTCTGAATCGCCTTGTCGCGTTTACTATGCAAATTAACACTAAAACGGGAGATTAGGCATATGCCTTTATTTATCCGTCGAAAAGGTCTATAATATTCAATATGTTCTTTAAAGGAATAGGAGATGTAAAGATGCCTGATATTATTATCCGAAAACTTATAGAAATGGATAAAGCTGCCCGGGAAAAAGTAGATGCCTTCCAAAAGGAAAAGGACAATTTTGAAACCTATTTAAAAGCGACAAAACAAGAATTAATGGCAAAACATACCGAAGAAACAAAAGGCAAAATTGAAGAAGCAATCACCAAGTTCAATGCTGAACTCGGTGAAAAAAAAGCTTTGCTTTTACAAGAATACGAGGCTATCCTTAATGAGATTAATACCATATACAAACAGAATCGACAATCTTGGGTAGACGAAATTTTTAAAGCTTGCTGCGAATAAAAAAAGACTACTTAGGGGGTGAGGATATGATTGCCTTTGCCGGCAACGCCATCGTTGCTAAAGCTAAATCAATCTACGGAAAGCGACTGATGGCTTCTGATTATGAAGCCATGATCAAAATGAAAACCGTTCCCGAAGTCGCTGCTTTTTTACGCAATCATCCAAAGTATGCGGAAATATTGCGGGATATCTCCGTTGATTCGATTCATCGCGGACAATTAGAAGCTTTGATCAAGAAAAATGCTTTTAATCAAACCCTAAGGTTAATTAAGTTTGTCCAAATCAAAGATTCTGACTTCTTTCGTTTGAACTTAGTCCAACGAGAAATAGATATTATTTTAGAAATTTTACGATCAATGATTTCCGAAAGTTTTGACACGGCAATTTCTGATGTGCCATACTATATGAAACAAAACTCTTCCTTTGATTTGTTTCAAGCTTCTTCGTCTAAATCAATTGATGAGCTAGCAAACAATTTACAAAAAACTCCGTATTTTACCGTTTTGAAACCGTATATGGCGGTTGCTAACCATGATATCGACTATGTTCAGATTGAACACGATTTAGAATTATACTATTATGATTTAGTTTTTCAACGGATCCAAGAAAATTATCATGGAAAACTGCGGAAAGAACTGGAAACAATCTATCTAACACGAATTGAACTTGAGAACATTATCAAGATTTATCGGCTAAAGAAATTCTATCACGCTGATTTCGGGACCATTAAAAACACACTGATTCATAAATACTCGCGAATTGAAGAAAAGAAATTAGATGAGATAATTGCTTTACCTAATCCGGATAGTATTTTAATTTATCTCGACAAATCGGAATTTCAACGTTTTTCTGATGATAAAGAATATATTTATGTCGAGTATTATGTGGAAAAGATTAATTACAATTTAGCGAAAAGATATATGTATTTTTCCGGTTCGGTGCCTAAAGTATACACAGCATTCCTGATTTTAAGCGAAATCGAAACGGAAAATTTAACGAATATCATCGAGGGCATCCGGTATCAACTAACGGATGTCGAAATTAAAAAAATGTTAATCTATTAAAGGGGGGAATAGGATATATGTCTATTGCCAAAACCAAATTAATCACAATCAGTTCAAGTCTTGATAAACTCGACCAAACATTAATGCGATTCATTGATTTAGAAGATTTCCACCCGGTCTTTTCGAGTAAGATTGTCGAAACCGTCCATGGACTCACCTCCTTTAGTCCCGATAATGCTTGTACCGGAATTATCAGTGAACTCGCTCAGCTGGAACGGGAATTTAATTTGGACTTGCCGAATCTAGAAGTACGAAGCACTGATTATGATTTCGAAAAATTCCATCAAACAATAACGGAGTCGCACAATCTTCTCAAAGAATATCTCGAAAAAATCAAAGAGGACCAAGCGCTTATTGCTAAATATCAAGAAGCATTAACCCAAGTTAAAAATATCGAAAGTTTAGATGTATCACTTGATGATATTTTTTCATGTCGTTATGTATATGCGCGTGCTGGTCGATTGCCCATCGATAGCGTTGAAAAGCTTAAATACTATCGCAATCGACCTTTTGTTTTTAAGTCGTTTTCAAATGATCAAAGTTTTAGTTGGTGTATGTACTTCACAACCCCAGAATACGAACGGGAAATCGACAACATTTTTTCTTCTTTGTTTTTTGAACGAATTCGGATTCCCGATTTCGTTCACGGGACCCCGGAAAAAGCGGAAGAAACTTTGCAAACGGAAATCAATCGTTTGAATGGTGATATCGAAACAAAAAATCAAGAATTACAGGCAATGACTGATGATTACAGTCGTCGATTAAGCACCCTTAAAGGTCAACTATTGTTTTTAAATCGGATTTTTGAAGCCAAAAGATATGTTGTCGGACTTGGTGATCGATTCACCATTTCGGGGTTTACCGAAGTGGCGAACGTCGATAAAGTCAAAAACCAATTTGCCGGGATTGATGATTTAGAAATCGAAGTACGGCCCCCGGGAAGCGACAAACGAATAATGCCTCCCACAAAACTTAAGAACGGGTGGTTTAGCCGCCCCTTCTCAATCTTTGTGGAAATGTATGGAGTCCCTGCTTATGGGGGAATTGATCCTACGCCCTTCTTTGCCATTACTTATTGTTTGTTATTCGGTGTCATGTTTGGCGATTTAGGACAAGGATTGCTTCTAGCATTATTTGGCTTGATTTTAGCTAAATGGAAAAAAAGTAAACTTGGAGAAATCGCGATTCGCATTGGTTTGTTTTCTGCCTTCTTCGGGCTTCTATATGGATCTTTCTTCGGAAACGAGGAAATCCTAACGCCATTTTATACAGATGTTTTGCATATGGCTTCAAAACCGATTGAGATTATGGATTCCGGTTCAACAATGACTTTATTGATTGGGGCGCTCTCCATCGGGGCACTGTTAATCATCCTCGCTATTGGAATGGGTATTTATACCAATCTTCGCAAAAGAAAATATATTGAAGTCTTTTTTTCCCACAATGGATTCGCCGGTCTGATTTTCTATGTTTATGTTTTAGTGGCATTGGCTTTAAGTATGTTAGGTCTTGGTAACATCTTGACTTGGCCGTTTCTGATTCCGTTTATCGGGGTGCCATTAATACTCATTTTCATGAAAGAACCAATCGCCAGAAAACATGAGGGCAAGAAAATGTTTCCCTCAGGGATTGGCGGGTTCGTCATGGAAGGTTTCTTCGAACTCTTCGACGTTGTTTTATCTTATGTTACCAACACCATGTCATTTATGCGTGTCGGTGGATTTATCCTCTCCCATGCCGGAATGATGCTTGTCGTTACCAGTTTAATGGAAATGGTTGGCAATAGCGGCTGGCTCGTAGGCATCTTTGGAAATTTGTTTGTGATGTTACTTGAGGGTTTAATCGTCGGGATTCAAGTATTACGTTTAGAATATTATGAAATGTTTTCTCGGTATTACGATGGTAATGGAATTGCATTCCAAACCATCAAACAATAAAACAATAATTCAATGGAGGTTATCATTATGTTAGACATTATCGAATTGCTTCTCCCACTGTTATTTATCATTGCCATTTCCATTCCTCTCGTCAATGTATTTCGAGGAAAAATTCATGGACTTTCTGCTAAAAAGCGACTTATCGTGCATATATCGTTGTTTTTTGCCTTAGTCTTTGGTTATAGCCTTGCCATTTTGATTGCCGGACCGAGGGTCTTTGCGGCCGGAGAAGTTGTATCCATTACCGGAACACTTGCTCAAGGCTTGGGCTTTATTAGTGCTGCGCTTGTTACCGGTATTTCCGGTTTAGGCGCCGCCATTGCCGTTGCCGCTGCAGCACCAGCTGCCATCGGAGCGTTTTCCGAAAACGAAAAAAACTTTGGTAAAGCTTTAATCTTTGTCGCTTTAGGCGAAGGTATCGCGATTTATGGTTTACTTATTTCGATTTTAATTATTAACAAATTATAAAAGGAAGTGTCAAAATAATGCGTTTCTTTCTGTTAAGCGATAACATTGACACCCAAGTCGGCATGCGCCTCGTTGGCATTGATGGAATCATCGTGCACGAACGGGATGTTTTGTTAACGGAATTGGGTAAAGCCATGCAAAATCCCGAAATTGGCATTATTTTGATGACGACAAAATTGATTGATTTATGCCCGGATATTATCTCCGAACTAAAGCTTAGACAATCAGAAAAATTGATTGTCGAAATTCCGGATCGTCGCTTCAGTGGCAATTTTGGTAGTTCAATTGAAAAATACGTCAGTGAAGCCATCGGCGTGAAATTGTGAGGTGAAGTACTATGGAATATTCGAGTAAAGAAAGCATAGCCAAATATTTTAGTGACGAGATTGAGAAGATTTCTTCTTTGAAAATCGCCGAATTGCAAAAAGACATTGCGGCTGCGAAAAAACAAGAATTGGCGAAAATTGAATTGGAAGTTCAACATCAGGTGGCTTTATCATTAGGAGTGGAACTCCAAGATATTCAGCAAAAATTTCGAAGTGATGTTAATGCCGTAATTGCTGAAAACGCGCAAAAACTACATGAACGGCGAAAACAAATCGCCGAAGATGTTTTTGCCGAAGTAACGAAAAAATTGCAAGAAATGGTTAAAAGCGATCGTTATTCGCTTTATCTGCAAGCTAAAGTGATGGCGGCAAAAACAGCATTTCTTGGTGATTCACTTACGTTTTTCATTGCGCCTAACGATGAAGTCGCAAAGAATGTTATTTCTAACGCTATTGGACCCAAAGCGGATATTCATAATGATGTCACCATTAAATTGGGTGGATTTAGAGTTACTTGCACTAAATCGATGCAAGAAATTGATGAAACCATTGATCGTAAATTAGAGACCAAAAAAGAATGGTTCTATGCTAACTCAAAATTATTTATCAAGAAATAAAGAGTTCCCGTTTTTGGACAAGGAGGGAAACGATGAACAATAATTTAATCTATTCCATCAACGGGCCGGTCGTGACCGTTAAAAACGCTATAGATTTTCACATGTTGGAAATGGTTTATGTGGGAAATGATCGCTTGATGGGTGAAGTAATCGGGATCAGTGAAAAAGAAACAATCATTCAAATCTATGAATCAACAACGGGGCTGCATCCTGCAGAACCGGTTTATCCAACCGGTGAACCCGTTTCTTTGCTATTGGGACCGGGAATGATGAGCAATATCTTTGATGGTATTGAACGACCGTTACAAACTATTGCCGATCAAAACGGGATTTTTGTTCCAATTGGCAGCAGTGTTCCATTACTTGACACAAACAAATTATGGGACATTTCACTAATAGTTCAAGTTGGCGACAAAGTAAAATTTGGCGATGTTTTTGCGACGACGCAAGAAACATCTTTAATTCAACATCGAATGATGATTCCCAAGCTTATCGAAGGTACCGTTGTTTCTACCGTAAAAAACGGCAGATATCGAATTAATGATATTATCATATCGATAAAGGATGCTTTGGGAACAGTCCATGATTTAACTATGGTTCAAAGATGGCCGATTAAAACACCACGGCCCTCAAAGAAACGGTTGCCTTTATTTGAACCGCTAATTAGTGGACAACGGGTCATAGATACTCTCTTTCCAATTGCTAAAGGTGGTACCGCTGCTGTTCCCGGTGGATTTGGTACCGGAAAGACGATGATGCAACACCAGTTCGCCAAATGGTGTGATGCAGACATTATTGTTTATGTTGGTTGCGGTGAGCGAGGCAACGAAATGACTCAGGTCTTAGAAGAGTTCACGGGGTTAGTCGACCCTAAATCGCACCACCCGCTTACCGATCGAACTATTTTAATTGCCAACACTTCAAATATGCCGGTTGCCGCTCGTGAAGCGAGCATTTATACCGGTATTACGATGGCAGAATATTACCGCGACATGGGATATCATGTCGCGATTATGGCCGATTCTACCTCGAGATGGGCTGAAGCTTTACGAGAAATCAGCGGCCGGCTTGAAGAAATGCCGGCAGAAGAGGGCTTTCCAGCATATCTTCCGAGTCGAATTTCGCAATTCTATGAACGAGCCGGTTATGTAGAAAACATAAACGGAACCAAAGGATCAATTTCAATTATTGGCGCTGTCTCTCCGCAAGGAGCTGACTTTTCCGAGCCGGTAACGCAAAACACGAAACGATTTGTTCGCTGTTTTTGGGCACTGGATAAACAATTAGCTTATGTTCGGCATTACGCCGCCATCAATTGGAATATCAGTTATTCGGAGTATATACCGGAACTATCAAATTGGTTTAATAAAAAGATTGATCTTCGATTCTTGTCGTTTCGCCAACAAATGATGACTTTATTGGCGGAAGAGAATAAGCTTTTGGAAATTGTTAAACTAATTGGTAGTGATGTTTTGCCTGATGATCAAAAACTGGTTATCGAAATCGGGAAAGTAATCCGTGTTGGTTTTTTACAACAAAACGCTTTTCACAAAGATGATACTTATGTTCCATTAATTAAACAATTTCGCATGATGGAAGTCATCTTGTATCTCTACAGGGCTGCTAAAAACTATATTCAAACCGGCAAAGCCCTCAGTCAGTTAATGAATACTAATCTTTTTGACACAATTAGTCGGATGAAATATGATGTTGAAAACGATAAAATAACCAAGTTTGATGAATATTTCCCCTTGATCGATAAATCAATTGGGAACATTTTGTAAGGGGGCGGATAATGTGAATCGCCAATATATTGGCTTGCACGAAATCAATGGATCACTCATCTTTTTAGAGGGCGTCGAAGGTGTTTCTTTCGAAGAAATGGTGGAAATACGTTTGGATGATGGTTCAATCCGTCGCGGACGCGTTGTCCAAATTACCGGTGACAAAGTTGTTGTCCAAGTTTTTGAGGGCACTAATAATATTTCTCTGACCAACACAAAATCACTCTTTATGGGACATCCGATGAAACTACCGTTGTCCAAAGAAATACTAGGACGGATTTTTGATGGTACCGGTAAACCCATTGACGGGCTTGGTCCGGTTTTTATTGATGAATATCGGGATATTAACGGATTGCCTTTAAACCCGGTTAGTCGAATTTATCCCCGCAATTATATCAGTACCGGAATCAGTAGTATTGATGGACTTGTGACTTTGATTCGGGGGCAAAAACTACCAATTTTTACTGGCTCGGGGTTGCCTCATAACGAATTGGCTGTCCAGATTGTCCGCCAAGCGAAAATTGCCGACGCCGACAATCGAAATTTTTGCATTATTTTTGCGGCCATGGGCATTAAAAATGAAGTGGCTAATTATTTCATTCACGCGTTTGAGGAAGCCGATGTTCGCGAAAAAGTCGTTATGTATATAAATTTATCCAATGATCCAATTATTGAACGGCTTTTGACACCGCGCTGCGCTTTGACAGCTGCGGAATACCTCGCTTTCACTAAAGGGATGCATGTGCTGGTAATTATGACTGATGTTACGTCCTATTGTGAAGCTTTACGGGAGTTCTCAAGCAGTAAAGGGGAAATTCCCGGTCGCAAAGGCTTTCCTGGATATTTGTATTCCGATTTAGCTTCGCTTTATGAACGTGCCGGAATCGCTAAAAATACATTAGGGTCGATAACGCAAATACCGATATTGACGATGCCTAATGATGATATTACGCATCCGGTGCCCGATCTGACTGGGTACATCACTGAAGGTCAAATCGTTTTAGATCGCGATCTTCATCAGCGCGGGATTTTTCCGCCGGTAGGAGTATTACCATCACTATCACGGTTAATGAAGGATGGCATCGGGGATGGTTTCACGCGAAGTGATCACTCGGCTGTTTCAAATCAACTGTTTGTTGCATACTCAAAGGTTCGTGATGCTCGCAACTTAGCATCCGTCATTGGTGAAGATGAATTAAATTCTATTGACCAAAATTACATGGAGTTCGGCATTTTATTTGAAAAATATTTTCTTAATCAAGGACCGTCGGTCAACCGATCGGTCATTGAAACTTTAGATTTAGGGTGGCAGTTGTTATCGATGTTACCAAAAACCGAACTCGACCGTATGGACTCTTCCTTATTAGCTGCTCATTATGATAATCAAAAGGCCATTAACTATTTTCATATTATCGAGAAACCCATTTTTAACGCTTTATCGAAAAATCGAGATATAGTAAAATGACCAATCAACAACTCGTCCCCACAAAGGGGAATTTAATGGCCTTGAAAAAGTCGAATACTCTGGCAAAAATGGGATACGATCTAATGGATCGAAAGCGCATCATCCTTATCCACGAAATGATGCAAATTATTAAAAATGTTCGAAAGTTACGAGATGAACTATCGACCGCATATCACCAGGCTTACTTGGCTTTACAAGAGGCAAACATTACCTTAGGTGTTGTTGGCGAGATTGCCAAAGCGATTCCAATCGATGAAGGAGTTCAGATTACCTACCGAAGTGTAATGGGAGTAGATATACCTAAGGTGATCTATCAAAGCCATGAAGCCCGGATTTCATATGGTATCGGCAGTACAAACACGAAATTTGACTATGCATTCACAAGATTTTTAAAAGTACGAGATTTGACGATTTTGCTTGCAGAAACGGAAAATAGCGCTTACCGATTAGCTAATGCGATTCGAAAATCACAAAAGCAAGCCAATGCTTTAAAAACGATTGTAATTCCTGAATTCGAATTCAATATAAAATCCATATCTGATGCTCTTGAAGAAAGAGATAGAGAAGAATTCTCTCGAAAAAAAGTGATTAAAAATAATCTTCAAAAAAATGAAAATGAATAAAAAACGTCTAAAGCGAAAACTTTGGACGTTTTTATAGAAACATTGAGCTAGATAACGGAACAAATCGTTATAAAGTATCTTCCTTTTTTTTATTTGCTTCAGCTAATAATTCGGCTTTAAGAATCTTCTTATATTTAGGAATTGGATCATATCCGCCTTTAGAAAAAGGATTGCAACGCAAAATCCGCCATATAGTAAGCAATGTGGCATAAAAGAAATTATAGTTTTGATAAGCATCCAAAGCGTAATTAGAACAAGTCGGACGATATCGACAAGTCGGATTCTTATTAACTGTAGCGGCTTGATATCCCTTAATCATCTTGATAATTAATTTATTCATGATCTCACCGAAAGTAATTATAACAAATATAACAATTTTTAACAAGGTTATAGCAAAGTTGTGGGTTCAAAAGCACATTTGTAACATATTGGTTCTTTTATGTGTAAGCAAAAAAAACATCATATTTTATGTGTTTATCTTACATTCTTTTTACCATTTTTCCTCAGGAATATTCTTGTTATTTTATCCTGATTATGATAGAATACAAGAGATTTCAGTTTTAAATAAGATAAACGGAGGGAAAAGAATGAAAAAGTTTTTCGCATTAATTATGTTTGTTGCACTAGCATTTGCATTCATCGGATGCGATGTTACCACTGAAGAAACAGATTGGAATATCGTCATGCTCACTGATGTTGGAACCATTACCGACAAATCCTTCAACCAAGGAACTTGGGAAGGCGTCAAAGCTTTTGCTGATACAAACGATATCGATGCCATATATTTCCGCCCCAACGCCGGAACGCAAGCCGACTACGAGGAAGCTATCGATTTAGTTATTGCAAACGGCGCTAATGTCGTTGTATGCCCAGGCTTTTTGTTTGAAACTGCGATTCATGCAAAACAGAGCCAATATCCAAATGTTTACTTTATTTTAATTGATGGAACTCCACACGATGCCAATTATACCGATTTCACTCAAACAAGCAATACTCTTTGCATCCTGTTCCAAGAAGAGCAATCAGGATTCTTAGCCGGCTACGCTGCCGTTGCTGATGGCTATGATAATCTTGGATTCATGGGCGGAATGGAATTGCCAGCTGTTATTAGATTTGGTATCGGCTATGTTGCCGGAGCTTATTACGCAGCTGAAATTTTAGACAAAACGATTACCTTCAATGCTTCTAGATATACGTATCTTGGCGACTTCAATAATGATGTTGCTCACACAACCCAAGCTGCCAGCTGGTATTCTGGCGACGAAGGTGTCGACATTATCTTTGCTGCTGCCGGTGGAGCTGGAAACGCAGTTATGGTCGCTGCTGAGACCGCTAACAAAAAAGTTATCGGTGTTGACGTTGACCAAGCTGCACAATCAACAACTGTTATCTCCTCAGCTATGAAATTATTAGCTGTTGCTGTCGGACAAGCCTTAACCGATCTAATTATCGATGATGACTTTGCCGGGGGAACCGTATTGAACAAAGGTGCTGCACAGGATGCTGTTGGTCTACCGCTTGGTGAATCTTTCAAATTCACAACCTTTACAGAAGCCCAATACGCAACTCTCTTAGCACAAGTTAAAGCCGGAACAATCGTTGTCCCGACCTCAGAAGCTGAACTTACCACGTTCATCGCTACATATTGTGGTAACCCAAGTATTGCTGATTTAATTGCTAAAGCCGAAACTGAAGCTGCAGACTAATTACTTTTAAGGAACAGATAGAGGGGTGCTAACACATCCCTCTATTTTTTTTGATGGGAGGATGTTTATATGGATTACACGATTGAAATGCTAAATATAACCAAAACATTTGGACCACTCATTGCCAATGATGATGTCACAATGCAAGTCAAGAAGGGTGAAATTCATGCCATTCTTGGTGAAAACGGAGCTGGCAAGTCAACTTTGATGTCGATTCTTTTCGGTTTATATAAGGCAGACTCGGGAATCATCAAGATTAACGGAGAACAAGTTGACATTAAAGATCCCAATGATGCTAACAAAATGAAAATCGGGATGGTTCATCAACATTTTAAGCTGGTGGAAGTCTTCACGGTTTTACAAAACATCATTTTAGGTGTGGAAAATACAAAACATGGTTTTTTAGAGACGGAATCTGCCCGAAAAAAAATCATTGAATTATCCAAGCGATATAATCTCAATATTGACTTGAATAAACAAATCCGGGATATTAGTGTCGGGATGCAACAACGCGTTGAAATTATGAAAATGTTGTATCGGGATGCTGATATTCTCATCTTTGACGAACCGACAGCGGTTTTGACTCCCCAAGAAATTGAAGGCTTATTTGACGTGATTCGATTTTTCGCTAAAGAAGGGAAATCGATTATCATTATCACGCATAAACTCAATGAAATATTAGCAATTGCCGATCGATGTACAATTCTACGCAAGGGCAAATGCATTAATAC
>Ga0172377_10007163_pt1 | contig 11474 bp, 9 predicted proteins | sample Pumphouse3metaG_FD_119749 | JGI IMG/M metagenome (GOLD analysis project Ga0172377, IMG submission 119749) | Leachate microbial communities from a municipal landfill in Southern Ontario, Canada - Pumphouse #3 metaG | ecosystem: Engineered > Solid waste > Landfill > Unclassified | place: Canada... | reverse complement strand
TTTAATATCAAATTAAATAAATTACATAATTTCCTATGTTAAATATTATAACAATAAATATTTTGTCATTATAAGATTTGAAACTTAATTTTTAAATATTAATTTGATTTAGACTATTTGTTTTTTGATTAAAAATTAATATGATATTTATTTGGTTCATTTTCATTTTTATTTTTAGAGTATTTAAAATGCTCTCTTATTTTATAAGTAAAAAACACGTAACTTTACTATTTTTATAACAATAAAAAAATATTGTATTACAATATTTTTTAATCATCTAATTTAAAGGCTAACATTATTTCTTCTAAACTTTCTTTTGGAGTTAATGCTTCTTCTAGTGAAAAGCATTCTTCTTTCTTTGTTAAGTTCTTTCCAAATTCTTTTGGAGGAATAGCAAACATTTCCTTACCCAAACCCATTGATTTTGGTATACCAATGCCTTCGCCATTCAAAAACTTTTCAGCATCTGATGTCGCTTTTATATCTTTTTTATCTAATCCATAGATTTGGTCAGGGTTACGTCTTTGTCTTTTCTTCTCTACATGTGATGATTTCTTTGTAGATGTTTTATAAGTATCTAACTTCATAGGAATTATTCCAGACATACGGCTCAATATACTTTTCGCATAACTCTTTGAACTACCATTATCTGAAAATGAAGTATCGACAACCACCTTTAAAGCATATTGAAAATCTTGTGTAAGACTTAGTAGTTCATCTTGCGTAATAATAGGCACAACTTTATCTTTAATCTGTGTTAAAGTATTATTCCATTTCTTGTACAGCAACTGCAAACGTTGACTTTCTAACGCCCTTAAATTCTGTGTTGAGTCCATAACACTTTGAGTTTTTTCTTCCCTTTGAACATAATCCATCACAATATCTTGCAAACTCTGTATTTTTCTTTCCAAAGAAGAAATAGCATTGTCTTTCTGGCTCAATTTTGTTTCGTAATCTTTACGCAATCGAGCCAAAGCAATATCTACTTCTTTTACGCAATATCCATTCTGTTCTCGTGAAAAATTTTCCAATATTTTCTCCTTTTTTAGATTACATATTTTTAACTACATTAAAATCTAATTATAAAAGCAAAGTCTAATAATCAATGCCTAAAACTCAATCGAAATCTAACAGTCAACTCCTAAACTCAAAATCCAATAATCAATGCCTAAAAATTAAATATCCAACTTCAATAGTCTAAAAAATAAACACAAGACCTAGTCGTTAAATAAAGTCTAGCATCAAATTTAATGCCTATCTTTTAAATAAAAAAAATATATAAAACAACAACCACATTTATACAAATACACATACAAAAAAATTATATAATTAAAATAATCTACTTTCTTAATAAATCTGTATAAATATGTTAATATTACTTTTCTATTATAGTTTATAGTAAAAAAGTTGTCAATAAAAAACAGCAAAAAAAGAAGGGTTAAAAACCCCTTCCTTGTTCTTTTTTAGAATCTTCTATTCTATTATTTATTTTATCAACTTCATCTTTCTTAAAGGTTCTGTTACCTTTTGCCATTCTAACATCTACTCTATCTTCACCATTAATGTTATAAGATATAGATACTTTTGCCACACTATTATCAGCCTTATTAACCATCTTCATTATATCCAATCTAGTTTTATCATAAGCAACATCATTTTTAATTTCTATTTGCTTATTTATTACAAATGGTTCGTCAGCAAGATTAAATAAAGTAATTTTAGAAATCTTAGTATTCACAGGCTCTGTGTTATAATTCTTACTAATTACATCATCAGCAATAGGATTATATTCTTTGAGTGACCTAGATAATTCATTTAAGTTTAAAGAGTCCTTATTCCTCCAATCAAGTTTTTCCACTTTTGGTGCTTCTGTGCTTGTTTTCTCTTCTGTTTTATTAACTCCACTTTGTGCTCGATTTTTAATAAAATTAACCTGAGGTTCAGTTAAAAATTTTTGATATTTATTCAAATGTTTAGAATGTTTATACTCATTTTTATTTATTGCTACTTGACTTAAAGCACGTCCATGTTTATCTGTATGCTCAACCTTTTTTCTACTTTCTTCCAAAAGTCGAATTTTCGCTTTATTTTTACGATTTACAATTTTACTAATTACAGCACCCAAAAAACATCCAATAGCAGAAACGGTTAAGGTAAAGTTTATAGCCCAAAAAGCAGCAAGCCCACCAAAAGTGAACCAACTTACAGCAAATAAGCCGAGTAACAAAAGAGTGGCAATTCCAAAACCTATATGAACTCGTCTAGAACGTTTTGCTGATTTATATAAGTCCTTAATCTCCTCATAACTTTGTTGATCGGTTAAACCATCTACTTTTTTGCTATTATTTTTCTCCGATTCCATTATTTTCCCTCTTTACTTTTGCCAGAAAATATTCTTCATTAAGCGAATTAATTATACCATATAACAAAATCTTTTGCAATACCCCTTTATAAATCTTTTATTACCTTTTCCCTGCACTTGAAATTTCAAATATTATATCTGAAAAATAACGTTCTTTTAATACGCCTAATTCCAAAGAATTTGCCTTGTTTGTAACCCAATTGTTCCCCGTAGGTAACACAGATTCCAAGCGGTAGAAGCGCATCTCTCCGAGTGTAACATTACCCTCTTTTTTATCATTAGATATAGGCGAAAAGTCCATTTCACACAATATACCCAACTCACGATTTATTTTTATCATACTTTTTAAGTCATTATTTAATGTTGGCAGTCCAAATTTCCAATCATTCTTTTCCATTCTCTCAAAAAAAGTAGCAATATTTACTATAAAGCCATTAAAACGGCTCACCACAGAAGAATGTTGGTTATAGTTGGATAATGAGTAAATATCTCTATGTAATTGATTAAAAGGGGCTTTTCTGCCATCAAATAAAGCCGTCCAATCTGGCTCATTAAATTCAGCAGGATGAAAAATTCCAACTTTATAATCTTGTGTAGAATCAGACTCAATAGATACCAAATTTATTTTTTCATCATCTTTAATTTTAAAAACACTAATCAAACGTTCATCTCTATATTTTCCCCATAACAACCTTTCAGCAAAATAATGCATCAAGGGTTGTTCCATTATGTATTTTTGCCAATCGGTTAAATTCCACAGCCTACCACAACTAAAAGCGGTATTAAGACGTTTTGCTTGTCTTTCTATTTCACGTACTAATTTCTTTTGCTCTATGATAACGGCTTTCGGAAGTTCCTCCACTTTTTCGCTATTTATACTTACGGTCCAATCTGGCTCTATTGTTAAAATATATTCTCCCATAATGATTTTGCCATTTTGTAAATCAAAGTTTGAAACCATTTTATCTCTTAATAAATCTAATTCTATCGGCTCATAAATGTTAGACTCTATTATACCTTTTAACAAAGCATCCAACACCTTCTTTTCATCACGGTTATTTTTGTCTAAGTCATTAAATAATTTTATAGCCTCATCACTATGCTCATAGATATACATTTTCACAAAAAGTGCCTTACCTTTTGGACAATTTTTTTCGTTTTCTATAAATTTACGAATAATACCTAATGCTCCGTTAGAGGTGGAATTTTGAGCAATAAGACAATAAGCCCATTCATAATCTTCGGACTTTTTAGTGTTTATTAACTTTTCAGCAATAAAATCACAAAACTTATTCAAACTTTTTGGCTCAAATATCTTCCGAAAATAATTGACCTCAAAACTAGCAAAAGGAGAACATAAAGTTTTATAACTATTAAGAAAATATCCAATTAACTTTTCGGTTGATTTTTCATTGTTATATAAAACCAGTTCAGGAAAGTCAGCAAGTGCAGTAGATAAAAATTCTTTGTTTTCTTCTAAATCAAACCGCTGACTATTCTTCTTTATCTGTGCAAGGTTCAGTGACTCACCACGACTTTCAATTTTAATATTCTCTACAATAGTTTTTTTCAGTTGCTCATCTTTTTCTTTGAAGTATATCTCTTTTAGCATCTCATAAGCATCTTTATCTTTTTTAAATATCAACAACAAATCTACTAATTGTGCTGTTGTAATATTATATTCTTTTTGCTGAACCAAAACATATTCTTGGACTTCACTAAAATGTTGTTTTAATACATTTTTAATCTGTCTTTTCTCATCAAAATCATTATTAAGCCAATAGTCCACTAATCTTGGAATAGCAGTTGGAACATTATTACTGATTAAAATTTCAAAGGTTACCATTCCATATTTTGAAAAATTATCAAAAATAAATTTGTAAAATTCTTTTTCATTCTTGCGTAACATCTCTAAAATATATTCTACAACCGGTCTTCTCCACTTATTGATACCTGAATCAGTGCTACCTTTTAGCACTGTGATAAACAAATCTATATATTCACTAATAGGCAACTCCGTCCAAATAACAGCCTCAATAAAGCGGTCAAAAGTTCGTTCCATAATTTCAAAAGACTTAACATTTTTACTCGTAAAAGTAACTTTGCCAAGGTGGGCTACAAACATTTTACTGAAAAACGTTAATAGTTTGTCATATTTTTTGTTAAACAATAAGAATGAGATGAAATTTCTTAAAAATATAGGCTCTGAATTGGGCAAATATTCTGCTAATTTCACTAAGTCCTCAACAGTAAACTCAATAGAAGATAAGTTTTCAGGAACTAGTTCAATTTTATCAGAACAAAAAAAATTACTAGCCTCCTCCACTAATTCTTGCGAATATCCTTTATCATTAAAAATGATATTATATTTACTTTTTAAAAAATCCTTCATTTGTATGCCAACCCCTTTATATTTCCTTTATTTTAACACAAAAACTCTTTTTACACAAATAAAAAAACCCGTTCGCTAAAAATAGATTACACAAAAACATAGAATGTTTTATTTTTTGTTGCAAATTTTATAACATATTTTTTATATATAAAAAAATGTGTAAAAACTTGTTACAGTAAAAACTATATATTTATTAAAATAAAAACTATATTATAATAATAACTATATTATAATAATAACTAAAAAAGTAAAATAGATTTTACTGTAAATTAATTGTTTTTTATTAAGAAGTTATTGTTAATATATTATAAATAAATAATACAAAAACTTAACTTAAAATAGTTTGCAAAGTAGCACTTGCTGGATAAATTTGAACTAGTTTTTCTAGTTGGTTTTCCGTGATATATCCAACCACAGATAAATCTTCTTTTAGAATACGAAAGTTTGTAATACTATCTGGTCTAACCTGTGAAACCAGTTTGTACAAAGTTATCTGTTCGTGTACTGCTAATTCACGAACCACTAACCCACGTTTTAAGCCACCCGTTTTGCTGTCTAAAAAACTGCTTCGCTGATACACATTCGTTTTATCCTCCCATAACACAGTTATAAAGCAGAACACGCCCATAATTAAAAAAGTAAAATTAACCTGTAAAAAGGTAGTTACCACAAAAGTACATATCAGCAAAAATGAAACCACTATTCCGTTTATTTTTAACACTTTTAATGCTTTCTTTCTCGTTATTTTTTTGCCTAATAATGCTAACAAAATTCTTCCTCCATCCATTGGAAAAATAGGCATAAAGTTTAACAATCCCGTTAGAGCATTAGCAAAAACGAAAACCTCAGTATATACATATGTAACAGGAAAAAGCCACCAAACCGCTACACCCACAATAGCAATAAATATATTCCAAAGAGGTCCTGCCAAGGCAATTATGACTTCATCTTTTGGCGAAAATAATGCATTTTGACCGCTCAAACTAATCCCGTGAGGCATAAGCGTAAAGCGGTTTAAGTGATACCCCATTCTTTTTGCAACCAAATAATGAGCAAATTCATGCAAAATTATGGTTATTAGATACGCTAAAAGTACATCAAACAATCCTTGATACACAAATACAAACAGAAATAAAATAAATAAAGGATGAACCATAAATTTAATTTTTTTCATTTACACCTCGGTGGGCAATATTCCCATAATCTTTAAACGTTTGCAACTAACTTTACAACGCAACACATACTGTCCATCTGCATCAATACTAATGTTTGTTAAAATATCTTCTGGGGATATTTCCATATAGTTAGAAAGGCATTTAAAAATTTCACTACGAACCACATCGTTCAATCTAGCGGGTTGAAAATGTTTATCATTTATTAAAACTTTTTGGAGTTTTTCTATACCTCTCGTTTTATACATTATATCCTCCTTTTTAAGTTGCTTTTTATTTTACCTAAAAAGCCTTTATACTTTTGAGTACAATCAAATTGATATTGAATACCATTATGCAAATTATCTCGCAGTATATTAAAGGCTCGTTCTGTTTCCCCGTCAATTGCAATGGCATCCCCATATACGCTAGCGGAAGCGGAAATCTCATCACTTTCGGGAATAACTCCTAGCAATGGCAAACTCAAAGAAGTTGCTATATCCTGTGCTTTTATCATATTATTTGTTAAAACCAAATCACCTCGCACACGATTTACCACCAAATTTATTCCCGATAAATAATAACTATTCAAAATAGAGGCTACTTTATTTGCATCACGCACAGCAGAGATATGTGGAGTAGTAACTATAATTGCCTCATTCGCACAAAAAACTGCTCTATGAAATCCTAGTTCTATACCAGCAGGACAGTCAATTAATATATAATCAAAATTAGGTGACAAATGATTTACTACCGCCCTTAAACTATCACCATCCACCTTACCCACATTATAAGAATGAGCACTTGGCAAAATGTATAATGACGGATAACTCGGATGCTGAATAAGAGCCTGCCTTGGACGGCATTTTCCTTCTATAATATCTACAATATCAAAAACGACTTTGTTTTCGATTCCAGCAATAACATCTAGATTATTCAAACCAATATCCACATCAAGTAGCATAACACGTAAACCTTTTTTTGCTAGACATAATCCTAGATTTGCACAAATGATAGTTTTACCAACTCCACCCTTACCACTTGTAACAACAATTTTCCTTGCCATAGTACCACCTCATTTTTCAGTCTAACAAGATAATAAAATAAAGTAAAGAAACCAAAATTATATTTTTACTGTTAGACAAAAATACACCAAAGTTTGTAAAATACATAAAAAATATTGCGTTTGCAACTTTTTTCGACACTTTTTTCTATTTATCTTTTACATATTAACCCTTGATTTTATTTTTTTCATCAAAAAGCCTATTTTTTCTAACTCAAAAAATATATAATTTTAACATACATACGAGGTGAAATTATGATAAAAACAAAAACTTGGATGGTCCAACATACAACCCCTTTCCCAGAATTTAATAACACAGCAGAAATAAAAAAACCCAAAATAGTAGAAGAGCCTAAAAAATCTGCCAAGCATCTTTTACCTATGTCCGAAGTTTTGCAGGCCTCTAAAAATATATTTAACGCAAATAAAAAGCAGGTCAATTTTAATGAAGATAATTCAGAGCAAGCATTAATTTATTATAATAGTATGAGTTTCTATTTTGGTGCTGAGGATAGCATAAAGCAAAGAATGTTATGTTACATCCCACTAGAAGTGATTTCTATAACTGCCTGCATAAATTATCATCTAGCCTTTCAATATTTTTGCGAATATATATTAAATAAGTTCAACATTCACTATGAAACTAAAACTGAGATAACAGAACTTTTTTATAAATTACCAGAAAATATACAAAAAGAATTATATGAAAAGGTTCAATTTGAGCCTAGTATTTTTACTGAAATTCCCGTGTTTGAAAATCTTAGAAATTATATGGATAATCCGCATTTGGCTTTTAACCACGTACAGTTTTTTATGGTAATTGTACGAAAATTACGAACAATAGCACTAAACATACATCAAAATACTTTGTATTTATAAAACAAAAGACTTTTTTAGATATAAAAATAAAATATATATATGTAAACATAAACAAATATGCATTTAAATACAATCAAAGTTATGTGACATAAAACAAATATGAATGCAAATAAAAAATAAATACACCCGTAAATATAATAAAAATTTGTGATATAAAACAAATGTTAATGTGAGTGTAAAACAAATACACCAGTAAATAAAATAAAATTTGAGTGGTATAAAACAGATATGAATGTGAATACAATGCAAAAATATATCACATTTTTTGATTTTTTCTCTTGCATATTTCAATACCCTGTGTTATAATAAATTTACCATTTACAAAATTCTAGAAGGCATTTTTATGGGTTTGTAGCTCAGTTGGTAGAGCACCTGACTCTTAATCAGGGTGTCCAGGGTTCGAGTCCCTGCTAACCCACCAAAAGAAAAGACATTTATGTCTTTTTTTTGTGGTTACGGGACAAACTGTGGACATTTTCCCACCATAAGAGACTGCTTCACAGACCTTTTTTCTTTTCCATAGTTCGAGTCCCTGCTAACCCACCAAATGAAAAGACATTTATGTCTTTTTTTTGTGAGAAAAAGGGACTAACAGAACACTTTCCTCCCTTTATTCAATAGCCTGCTTTACAGTCCTTACTTTTTGTTCTGTTTTCGAGTCCCTGCTAACCCACCAAAAGAAAAGGTTCATAAATGCTTATAAATAAAGGTTTTAGCGGTTTTGCTAGAATCTTTTATTTTTGCTTTTTTGTTCTAAAAACAGTATAAAAAAGCACTAAAACTGTGTCAAAAACTGTGTCAAATTTTGTAGAGTAAACAGAGCAAAATTAAAAAGAGAGCATCCATACTCTCCTTATAAAATATATTATTTCTTAGATAGCAATTTTTTAATATTTTGTTTTATCAATTCAACACTTGGCTGATTATATGCGTTTATTCCAAGTAAAGCGCCCGTAAAAGATGTTTCCAACATAAAGTACATCAGCAATTCGCCAATCGCAAACTCATCTACTTTTGGAATTATAATAGTTCTGTTCATATGATTACATTCTAATAAAGCCTGTTGAGTGGCTTTCTGTGCAGAAATTAAAATATCAGACATTTTTCTTCCACTGATATAATCAGACAACAAACCATCATCTAATTTAGGAATTATAGTATCCCTATCAAACTTTAAAACTCTAATAAAAGTTATAACTTTATCATAAGGTCCTTCCAAACATAACTGCATTTGACTATGCTGATCTACTGTACCAAACGCTCTAACAGGAGTTTGTCCTAAATAACACTTACCACCCTTAGTGTTTACAGTTTTTCCTAAACTCTCCGCCCAAAGTTGACAGTACCAATCCGCTACTACTCTTAAATTATCAGCGTATGGCATCAAAAAGGATATATTTATTCCTTTATTCATAGCAATTTTTTGCAAAACAGCGCCATATAAAGCAGGGTTATTTTTTAAATCAGGGTTAGAACAGCGTTCTAACATATATTTTGCACCATTCAAAATTTTGTGTATATCAATACCAACAATAGCGGCTGGAAGCAATCCAACTTGTGAAAAAACAGAAAATCTACCACTTAAACTCTGCGTAAAATAAAAAGTTTTTACATTATGCTTTAAAACCCACTTATGCAAAGGTGTGTCTGGAAGTGATGTAATCACACAAAAATGATCATAGTAATTCTCTCCAATTTTCTTCTTCAACTCCTCTTGAACAATACTCATTTGGACCATTGTTTCTAGTGTCGAACCGCTCTTAGTAACTACACAAAACATAGTCTTTGAACTATCCAAAATTTCCAATAGTCCCTCAAATTTATCTGGATCAATACTATCTCGAATAAACAAACGTGGTCTTTTTCTTCTTTGCTTTTCCATACGGTTATAATGAATATTTGTTAAACTAGCAAATAATGCTCTTGCACCAAGTGCTGATCCCCCTATTCCAAGTACAACAAAGTTATCAAATTTTTCAGCGACTTCCTCCGCAAACTTCTGCATCTCATTTAAATCTTTTGGATTATTTACCAAATCAAAATAAGCCTGTGCCTCGGGACAACTGTTTATAATAACTTCCTCATATGCTTCTTTTGCTTTTGATTTCATTTTTTCTATTTCTTGTTGTGATATACCAAATTGTTTATCTGAAAAGTTATCTGATAACATATTAGTAAAATCACATTGTATTTCATTTTTATAATTCATATTTGCTCCTTTTGTGGTGATAGAATGATTCTAACAAAAATTATAATTAAAATCAACCCAAACACAAAAGATTGCGTAAAATAATATTATAATTTTATGATAAAAAATTTGGTAAAATTCATAGATAAAGATGCACTCGTTAATAACACATATCTAGTAAAAAAATCTAATTACCCAAGTTTATTATGTGCCGTAGTAAAATCAAACGCATATGGGCACAATACAGAAAGTGTGGTTAGCACTATTACAGATATAGTAGATTATTTTGCTGTCAATGATATTGATGAGGCACTTAAAGTAAGAAAAAACACTAACAAACCCATCTTAATTATAGGTGCTTTTAATCCACATAAATTACTAACAGGAATTAATAAAAATATTGATTTTTCTGTATTTTGTAAAAAAGATGTGCAAAAAATCGTAAAAAAAGTGAAAAATGCATATCAAAAATGCAATATACACATAAAAATAAATAGCGGTATGCACCGACTAGGCATTTCAAAGTATTCTGAACTAGTAGAAATATTAAAAATAATACAGCAAAATCCGTTAATAAATCTAGTAGGAATTTTTACTCATATAGGTAGTGGAAAATGCAAACGAACAGAAAAACAGTTGCAAATTTTTAAAGATTTTTGCAAAGACATACCCCCTAATACTATTCAACATTATGCTAATTCCGAAACAGCCTTTAACTATCCTCTGTTGTCATCGCAAATGGCACGAGTTGGAATAGCATTATATGGGTATGGTATATTTCCAAATCTCAAACCTGTTATGAGTGTCTATGCAAAAGTAATAAATATCTCCACTGTGGCAAAGGGTAATTTCATCGGATATGAAGATAAACACCGAGCAAAAAGAAATATGCAACTTGCAGTTTTAAGTATCGGTTACGCAAATGGGCTAATGCGTTGTTATGAGAAAAAAGGCTGGGTTATCATCAATAATAACAAAGCAAAAATAGTCGCAAATATTTGTATGAGTATGACTATTGTGGATGTATCAAATATAAAAATAAAAATCGGTGATTGGGCTATTATACTAGGCAAGAGTAATGACCTGCAAATTACTGCGGAAGATATTGCAAAAAAATGTAAAACTATAAGTTATGAAATATTAACTAACTTTGGGGATATACCTTGCACCAAAAATAAGCCCGCCACATAAAATGATAATGTGAGTTGTGACTAGGGTGTCACACTCACCTAAACAACGAGGCACGACCTCGCAACCAAATGGTAACATTTGGTAATATAGAAAAAGGGTTATGTTAAAAAACATTCCCCAATAAAAACTACCAGTAGAATTACTGGTAGTTTTTTATTCTTAATAAATAAAAATTTCATAAAAACTCTATTGTATTTAAGTCTTAGTACATTACTATCCTCAATTAACAAATAGTTTGAATATACTAA
>Ga0172377_10007157_pt1 | contig 11478 bp, 6 predicted proteins | sample Pumphouse3metaG_FD_119749 | JGI IMG/M metagenome (GOLD analysis project Ga0172377, IMG submission 119749) | Leachate microbial communities from a municipal landfill in Southern Ontario, Canada - Pumphouse #3 metaG | ecosystem: Engineered > Solid waste > Landfill > Unclassified | place: Canada... | reverse complement strand
TCACTAGAATGTCGATTTATTCCCGTGATGCGGAAAGCACAGTGACTCAGTTAACCACATCCGATTTTACTTTTTATGATGGCACTACTGCAATTGATGCTTCTTCTCTTGCTGCTTATAAAGCAACTGTTGGAGAGCATACTTTCAAAGCCGTGAAAGGAACAGACGAAGTTAGTTTCAAATTGACAATTGAAGACTCTACAAAAGTGGTCTGGCCTTATCACTACCAGGCAGAAGCCGCTACTAATGTTAAAAACATCAATATGACCAATGCTTCTTGGGCCAATATTCCAGCTGATGGCAGTTCACCAAGTACTTGGTATTGTTACGCCAATCATTGCGGAGCGGAAGGGAGCACAGCTCAAATCACCGATTCGACCAGTTATCAGTTTACTTGCCCTACAGCCGGAAAATATGATTTAGTTGCCAGAGTCTGGGAAAAGTTTGCTCGAAAAACTTCTAATTATGCGATAAGCATCAATTCCAGCACTGATTACCAGACTGTCTCATCTCCAGATACTTTGCTTCCTAATTCTAATCAGACCGATCATAATTCAGAGCAGATTGGAAACTTTTCTTTCTTCTATGTCCGATTTGGTACCTATACAATGAATGCCGGAACTAACACCATCTATATGAAGGATTTACTCAATGATGATGAAACAGGCTCTGTCTGTTTTGATTATTTCATGCTTCAACCGGAAAATACCATTACCAATTCCTTTGATCCAGTTGTGGTCAGTTACCGAGACTTAGATTATCCTTGGAATGAGGATGACTGCCATAACTTAACCAACACTCCTATCATTCATCAGGAAATAGCAAAAGACAGCATGGTCTACATTAAGCAAAACACCAATCTTTCAGATGCCATTCATTGGTATGAGGATGCCATAAAACCGACTGATCATTTATTTACTTTGCTATCCATGAGAATCGGCGGCTTTAATGTTGAATATGATTTCAATGGCAAGAAATATTATCCTTGGGGCAGACAAATAGGTACTTCCTTCATTTCAAAGATTCCCATTCAAGAAGAAAATATTTCAGGATTAGATACTACAAAACTTGGTTATCAAACAGCCACTGCCAAAGTGAATTCCTGGGCAGATGGGAAAGTCTATTCTGCAAACTTCACTGTTTGTGTAATCAAATAGAAAGGTTAATAATTAAAATGAATATTAATAATAAGCATCTTTGTGGATTATTAGTGATTGCCTCATTTGTAACCTTAATGACAGGATGCGAAAGCAACTCTTCGGCAATAACCTCGGTTTCTTCTGCTCCAATAAGTGAAGGGACTACAACTTCTTCAGCAACAGTCTCTGACGCTGAGGCTCTAGTAGAGTCGGTTAACTTTACCGTCAAGCCTGTCGTTTCTTATGCGCCAGGTGATGTCTTTGACATCACAGGAATGACCGTCAAGGTCAATCTTTCTAATGGTCATTCAAAACAATATTTTGATTCTGATTTTTCTTCTTGGACACACAAGGATGAAGCTTTGACTGAGGATGTCAACAAGATCACCTTTGCTATTGCTGATCGGGTATATTCTTACTTTGATTTACCAATCACCGTCTCTTATGCGGATGATATCAATGCTGTCCTTATCGAAAGAGTTAAATTTGACCAACGTTATTACAGTAGAAGTGAACATCCTGATTTCAGAACCTACGAAGTCATTGATTTCACTTATCTGACTGTGAAAATTCAGATGGTCGGAGAAACTGATTATATTGAAGTAACTAACTGGAATCTCTTTGATGGCGAAACTGAATTCACCAACAATCAGTTCGTTTGGTTTGAAACAGCTGGTGTCCATAACCTAGTTGTTAAATACCATAATAAGGCCTCTGATGTCTTAGCATTGACCGTTGTCGAAAACACTTCTCGTTAATTCAAGGCATATCTCAATGAAAGCGCGAACGACTTTAAAAATCATTCTTTTACCGATTTTTGCAGCTATTTCCGGTGCTGCAATTTACGGCAACTATGAATGTTATTTCTACCAAACTACAATTACTAATTACCTATCTCCAGCAATTGTAACCTATGACAATGTCAATGGTGAACACAATCAGGAAAGCTCAGATAACGTCATTCAGCAGATTGCTGCTGAAGGTGTTACTCTTCTTAAGAATGACAACAATACTTTGCCTTTAAATGTTACCAGCGATTCAACTTATCCAATCAATCTCTTCGGTGTTGGTGGCACTGATAGCCAAGAGAACGGTTTCAATCTCTTCGGTGGAGGCTCTGGAACTGTTAATCTTTCATCTTCGAAAACAGTCTATCTTAAAGATGGTATTGAACAAGCTGGTTTTTCTGTTAACACCTCTTTGTATAAATACTTTAAGGAACATATGAATCCAGATGCCGGCTGGTGGAAGAAAGATCAACCGATCCTTAGTCAGGCTCAGGCTTTTTCCGATACGGCTGTCATTGCCGTCTCTAGATTCAACGGTGAAAACTGTTTGGATTCGACTTTTGCTAATGATACCTCTAAATATAGTTTTGAATCTCCCTATCACACCGAATATTTCGATAGTGATGAAGATGGAAGAGACTATCTCCAATTATCTTTGAAGGAAGAAGCCATGATTGATTGGGTATCATCTAATTTCTCGAAAGTGATTGTTCTAGTAGATACCGGCAATGCCATGGAATTGGGTACCATCAAGGATAATGAAAAGATTGGAGCTGCCCTTTATACTTCTTACACCGGTCAAAGCGGTGCCAATCAGATTGGTAATATCTTAGCTGGTAAAGTCAATCCTAGCGGTCATCTGACTGATACTTTAATGAGAAGCACACGAAAAGGTCCTTTCTTTGCCAATGCTTTTGAAGCTGATTTGACTGATGGAGAACAGATCAACTATGCAGAAGACATCTATGTCGGCTATAAATGGTATGAGACGGCTGATCATGAAGGCTACTATAAAAAGCTAAATGAAACCTATGACGATAACGTTGTCTATCCTTTTGGATACGGGCTTTCCTATACAAACTTCAAATGGACTATTGAAGGAGCCTCTTTTGTAGATGGTGATGACTATACTACAATTGATTCTGAATCCAATACTCTTCTTAAAAAAGATAATAAAATCAGATTAGATATTAAGGTCGAAAATACAGGAAGTGTTGCTGGTAAAGATGTTGTTGAGCTCTACGATACAGCTCCATATACAGCTTCAGGCATTGAGAAACCATATGTCTCCTTAATCAATTATGCTAAGACTGATATGCTTTATCCTGCCTCCAGCGCTGACGCTGATCATCCTAATTCCCAGGTGGTTTCTTTAGACGTTGATCCGTACTATTTGGCATCCTATGACTGTTACGATAAAAACAAGAATGATTTCCAAGGTTGGGAACTGGAAGAAGGTGAATACCATCTCAAGCTTCAGAACAACGCTCATGAATTGAATTCCTGTGAAAATGCTGATATTACCTTCACAGTACCAAAGGATGGCTATTTGTTTGATACTGACCCAGTAACCGGAAACAAAGTCGAAAATCGTTTTACTGGTGAAACCGCTGAATGCAGTGATCCAATTGATGGTAGTGCTCATCCAGAATATGGAAATACTCCTATTACCTATCTATCAAGATCAGATTTCAGTTCGACATTCTCCAGTTCGATGTTCACCCATCGAATGGGATGCAGTGATAAAACCTCTGATGGCATCGGTGCCTATTTGGATGATGCTGTCACCTATAAAGACATCAAACGGCCTACTCTTAATGCTACTTTAGAAAATCCTCTCCTTCTCTACACGTTAGAAGATGGAAGCAAAGCTACTCTTGATGATCTTAATTATGAGACTGACAACAGCTTAAAAGCCAATGAGGATCTAATTCTCAAATTAGGTGCTAGCTATGATGATACCGATTGGGACAATCTTCTATCACAGGCTTCCTTCACTGACTTAGAGAAAATTGTAGTTATGGCTGCTGGTGGCCCTACGGCTACTGAATCAATCGGTAAACCAAAATTCCGTGATACTGATGGTCCTCAGGGATTCACAAACTCTTATCTATCTCCGGAAAAGGCTAAAGATGTGTCGGCTTTCCCTGCTGAATACTTAGTTGGTATGACTTGGAACAAAGACCTTGCCTTCCAAGAGGGAAGCTGCATGGGCACTGAACTATCAGATGTCTCCTATAACGGCATGTATGCACCAGCTTTAGATGTCCATCGTCATCCTTACAACGGTAGAAACTTTGAACAGTATGCTGAGGATCCTATTTTAGTGGGTTACATGGGTGCAAATGTTGTTCATGGTATGCTTACTCATGGTATCCATCCCTACATCAAACACTTCATTTGTTCTACTCCTGGACTCAACCCGCATAATCTCAATACTTGGTTAACTGAGCAGAACCTTAGAGAAAACTATTTACGGCCGTTTGAAATGGCAGTCAAGATTGGCAAAGCCAATTCGGTCATGACATCCTTCAATAACATCGGTGGTGTCGGTTGTGCTTTCAGCTATGGTCTAAATACAGCAATCCTTCGTAATGAATGGGGCTTTAGAGGATCGTTAATCACTGATGCTGGTGTTAATTCAAATAACGGTACTACCATTAAGTCCTTAATCAGATCCGGAAATGATCTTCGATTCGGTTCATCAGAAGCAGAGCTTTCCTTACTTGACGAAACCAATGATGTGGATGTTGCTCTCACTTACAAATCAGCTAAGAACTATATCTATTCCTGCTGTAACGCTTACTACATCACTAAAACCTATAATCCTAACTATACTACCGTTCAAAGACATGAAACACCTCAGTTTGCTTGGTGGAAGCCTGTCTTAATTGCTACTGATGTTATTATCTTTGGCGGTTGCATTGCTGGAACACTGGCTTTATTCTTAGCAAATAAGAAAAAGAAGAAAGTTGAGCCATTAAACGGAAAGTAGACAACAAACCAATTCTTCTTTGGAAATAAATGATTTTTTATTACCAAAAAGGTTTGCTTATACACAAAGCGCCGGGGAAACCCGGCGTTTTGCGTTTCGAAAAATTATACAGGTAGATTTTTTGAATCACTATTTGTATCTATAATCAAAAGGACGGTCAAAAAGCTTAACAACAAAATTCCTTTATCTTTACAATTTAGTATTACCAGTAGTAACTAAATCTAGATCAATTACATTCTCAAACACTTCTTCAAAACCTTTTTTAGCGGCTGGATAGTTTGATGATACAAAAATAACATCTAGTCTATTTATAGCTCTTGTCACACCAACATAAAGAAGAAAATGACGTTGATCATCACTAAATGTTTTCATGGATGAAAAATACTCAGAATAATAATTTTTCTTTTTTTGAAAAGAATCCGATAAAATTAGAATTAGATTGCTATATTCTCTTCCTTTAGAACTATGAATAGTATGATATTTTATCCTCTCTTTTTGCTGATTCGATACAAATAGATACCAGTTATTGAATTCTAAAATGTTGATACCTAGAAAACGATTGATAAAGTCGGAATTGTCTTCATCAGCATTAAGAAATGCTGCTTCAATCCATTTTCCAAATCCTTCTTTAGAAAAGTCAACATCATCTGGAATAGCCATTAGTGATTTCAAAGACTTAAAATAGATGCTTTCTTTTTGAGCATGGCCTATTTTATCTATAAGATTTCCTATTGTATTAGCATTTGCAATTTCAGTTCTAATTGTTTTTACTTCTTTTTGTGCATCAATAATGGTCATTGCTTCCAAGTTATCTTTTGGAATAATGAGATCAAATGGACTCTTTGTATCTAAAACGCTATTTCTATAATTTGCTAGATTATACAATGAAAGGAAAAAAGGGTGCAATTTTTTTAAGTCATTACTCATAATATCATCTGCATATGATTTAAAATGTTCTTTATAAAAGGGAGTTCCTTTGAATTCCTTGAAAAATGAATCAAATCCACACCAGGTGGCAACATCTTCATTTTTTAATGAAAGAACATCAACTGTGTCATTCTTGGAAATTTCTTTCAAATATTGGTTGATAAATTCATCAATTCTAGATTTTGCCAAAGGCCCACTAGAAATAGTATAGGCATGAACTGCTCTATTATTAGATGATTTTAAAGGGATTTGTTCTTGATTTTTATCATTGCGAATTTTATTAGCCAAATTTACAATTTCGGGTACCGAACGATAATTGATTTTCGCACTTGTTAAATTAATAGTGGGAATTAGGTCCTCTAATTGATTCCCAACAACATCATTAGAATAAATGGTTTGAAGAGGGTCACCAAAAAGACCAATCATAATTTCTTGAGAATATGAATTTACAAGGAGACTTAGGGTTCTTATAATGCTTTTCGAAGTATCCTGATATTCATCAACGAAAATATATGGATAACAATCAACTATGATACGTTGAACAGTCTTGTTATTTGTAATTATTTGCGTCCCTATCCTTAATAAACTATCATGACTGAATTCGAAATTTGATAACCTGTCTTTATTGATTAAAGGATTGTAGATTATTTTTTGAGAAGAGAAACCCTTGTCTTTTAATTTACCTAAGACTTCATTCCCTGAAAAAAATCTGATAAATTGACCAAGTGAATCTTTAAATGAAGAAACATTATTAATATATTCTTTAATCTTATAGCCCCTAATGAAAGATCTGAAATCGTCAGCCGATAAGTCATATTTCAAGAAAAATTCATGTTGGAATTCTTTCGCTTTTGCAATTGGAATAATGTCTGGGTAATCTTTCCTTATCAGATCTGCGCCTTTTTTATTTTTTAAAATGTCATCTTCAACCAAACACATAAATTCTTTTTTTATATCATCCTTAAAATTGGATATTATTGACCACAAACGATCATGAATGGTAGTCACTTGAACACACTCATTGATCCCAATCCTATTGATTATTTCATTTACCGCAGCATTGGTATATGTAATAACCATTATTTTTTGTCCGTGTTTTCTCATCGAAGAGCCTTTAATTTGCAAGACATGGTTTATTGATTCAATTAAAGTAAAAGTTTTACCAGAGCCTGCACCCGCCTTATAAACAAAGCTTTTGTTTTCGTTGATGAGTTTTTCTATTTCTTGATTTTGCATACTTTAATAAGTTCCGCTTCTAGGAAATCCAAACCATCTTGTATATATCCAGGAATAGAAAGCTTTAATTTAGAATCACTTACCTTTTCTAAAAGAGACAAAGAAAAGGATGCTTTCTTTTTGGATAGGCGAATTTGGTAGCTATGTGATTTACTTAATATCTCATTTGAAGAAATAGTTTTCTCATTCAATTCCGAAGCTAGTAATTCACAGAAATCTTTATTGTCCTTATTGGTAATAATAAGGTCTTCTTCAAAACTTGTTGGATATATCCCATTAGTTAGGTGTTGTGTTTCCACAATTCTTTTTTCAATGATACGTGATCCCTTCGTTAAAGAGACATTATAATTTTTTAGCGTGTAGTTTGTTGTTTCAAGACGTTGTGAATTTGCCGTGCATTGTATTACATTTCCAGATTCACTCGAATATCCAGCAATATCTAAGTCAGTTAAAATTAAAATTGGAATATCAAGGGCCTTAAACAAGGCATCATATTTAAAAGCATAGGCACCATTTATGCTGAAAATTGAAATAAAGCAATTTGAAAGTTCCTCCTCCTGTTCGATAAAATACGGCAACAAAGTTTCTTCCGCTTGTCCTTCCACAACTATGCAAGCATCTGCAAAAAACAACTCTGGTGCTTGATATTTGAAGTATCGTTTAATAAAATTAGCACCGTTAGCATTTTCGCTGTTGTTACTACTGCTACTGCTGTTAAAAAGCTTATCTGATAAAACAACAGCTCTGGTTTCATTCCTCCCACATGAATGCAAATAATTTATAAAATCAAAAGATAATGCTGAATCAAGCTTTCCTCTCAATATATGTGAGGAATGTGATGTAATAAGCATTTGGAAGTTCGAGATGTCTTCTTGGTTACTATTTGCTAAAATCAAATCCGCAACTATGCTATCAATTCTTTTAATCAACAGCCTTTGCATTTGAGGATGCATATAACTCTCTGGTTCTTCCAAAATGAACATATTAATTTTTGATTCAAAAGAATCTTTATCCATAGAATCCAATTCTTGTATTATTTCAGAAATAATAAGCATCAGATTTTGATAGCCCATTCCATACTGATTCTCTGGAATTTGAAAATCCTCATCAATATAACCATATTTAAGAATGTTTTTGTTTAATAGATCTTCCAAAGACATATCTGAATGCAATGTCATTTGAGCTTTCTTCCCCCCAATCCCTTTTTCAAGAATTTCATTTATTCGATCCGGTTCATTTTTTATAAAATCTAAATTGTTAATATTGGTATTAATACCAGTCACTGCATTATTTACTTCCGTATGCAAAGATTCGTTATTTTGTGTTCTGAAGGCAAGGATTTTATTAAAAGCATCTGAAATACAATTGCTTTTATATAGTGAACAAAAATCAATTTGTTTGACGGATAGTAGGTTTCTAATTACCTTCTGATCAGATGCCAAAATAGTGAATTTATCATCTAGATATACTTTATATGATAACCCACCTAAATCATTAATAAGTTTGACATATTCGAGTACTGATTCTTTCGAATCCGGATTCTTTTTTAAAATCAATTCCTTAATTTTTTCTTTTACTTCTAGCTCATTCGTTAGTTCTGTCTTTAAATACGCATTTACTTCACATTTATCGGTCATATCAGTGTTAATCAAAGGATAAATATAGTGCATTTTGTCTTTCCTTTTTTCATTATTCAAATCAAGGTGGAAACAATAAGAAATTATAATAGAAGGAAAAACAGGCTCTTTAGAGTCATTCGTTGTTGTTTCTAAATATTTTCTATAGTCTTTAATATAGCAACTAAGCACTTTAAAATTTAAATCTTCGGCTTTAAAAGACTGTTCTACAGTTTTAATAATGGCCTGAACTATAGTAGTCTTGCCTGCATTATTTTGCCCAATTAAAAGCGTAGTAGCCATTATTTGCTTTGTTGATGAAGAATCGGTTTTGTTTGAATTATGAACATAAGCAAAATCAATAATATTATTATCATCCCCAAACTTCCTAAAATTCCGGATTTGCATTTCTTTTAAATACATAACAAAATCCACCTTTCGCTTTACTTATTATTGATTCTACTTTTTGGCTTTCAAAAAAACACATGTTGAAATAAAAACAATAGACTAGAAAGTATTCCAAATTCAACATTATAGTTCGTAAATCCAAACGGCATGCGTACTTATAGCGAATTTGAAGTGAAAAATTAGATTAATCTCATTGCTCTTTTTAAACACTCATTATAATCTTTTTTTGATTTATCTCTATAAACATTTCTATTATTTTCATTATCGTTTCCTTCATACCCTAATTCTTTGCTATCAAAAATAATAGTATCATCACCAGCAAAGACCACTGTATTATGATGAAAATGTGAATGGCTAAATTCATCTTTGGGATTCTTGTGAATCTGTATAAATTTAACTTTAGAATTCAAATAATGGTCTTTCAATTCTTTTATATTTACCATAGAGCGAAAATAATAAATTACCACATTATATACGTCTTTTGTCACTACCCTATATAAATAATTGGTTTCTGAAATGCAAGACGTAAAAATAAGAATATTGCTTTTCTTTCTAAACATACTTAATCCGGTATTTAAATAGTATTCTTCTTTATACTGCCTTTTGTTTGAAAGAGAATCATAGTTTTTGTCGAAATACTTTGCTCCTCTAATAAAAAACTCTGTTTCGTCTTTATTCATTTATATTGACCCTCTTGCGATTATCCTTTGCCTTCTTAAATAATCATAGCACAAAAACACATATTACTTCTTTCGTTTCCTGTTCTTTCATTAACTCAAAACGAGTGAATACATTTTTCGTTTCTTATCGAACGCGAATTCAAAGATATAATACCAAGCGAGTCATGATGTGGTCTTCTACTATTAGGCTTAATCAATAACAGTTATCAAAAAAGCTATTTGTGTAAAGAAAAATCGAATATGAACGATTGCATTTGTCATTTATCATTTTCCTACAAAAACAAACAAGAAAGAGATTCTATTATGACAGCCTTTTCAAAAAGATTCTAAAAAGTAAAGCTTAAATTTTCTTTGAATTGTGTTTCATCATTTTCTTTTAAAAATAGTTAACTGTTATATGAATAATTTCATTTTGTTGTACCCTGATAATGAAACGGTTTCGGGAGTCTCCTCCATTTCTTGAGTTTCTAGATTGCTTAAAACCTCTTTCTTTTCTAATGAACAAATGGCAAATTTGAGAGAGAGTTTATCATTTTTAATCATGTCTAGTGTTTCTTTATTAACATAGATTTCTTCAGAATATGAAAAGATAGTTGCTTGAATCAAACGTAATTGTTTATTGCCGTTTAAGCTTTCTAAATAATCTAGAAATGATCTTAGCTTTGGATAATGTTCAGATAAACAATAGACTAATACTAAAGTTTTATTATTATAGGGGAAAACAACAAATTGCGTATCTACAATTTCATTTGATAAATCACAATTAAAAACATCATTCAATATCTTTCCCTGCATGTCATTTCGAATAGCAATCAATGGTTGCCCAGCAATTTTGGATTTATGATCAAGTATTCGGCAACAAGAAACATGGAATCGATTGCTTGAATTTGAAGAAATAATACTCTTTAGATTATTGATTTGATTCATATAATCTTTTGCATCAATAGAAGAAAAATCACCTATATATTTTGGTTCATACTCAGGGATACGATTAATTGCATCCTGAAAATAATGATCTTGTTGTTTCTTATAGTACTCTAGCAAGCAACTTTTTAGCATTATTTCTGCCATTATCTTACAACCAAAAGCAGATGTAATAGTGCTGGGAAGTGTATCTAAAAATTCTTTATTCTCATAATCTGAAAAAACATGCCCATCACAATTCGGGCACAACAAATGGAAAGTTCCACAATTATTTATTCCTTTCAAAGAAAGACCACCATTTGTATAGTCAATAACAGAATTGACTGAGAAAAGTTTTGAATTATCCCTTAGTTCCTTTAATACAAATTGTGGAACTGAGTGGGAATTGCATTTTCCATCGATTGCTTTTCCACATAAAACACAGTTTGTTACTTTAAATTCCTTTTTTGTCATTGCAATGAATTCTTTTGTTTCTTTTATTGCCTTTATTTCTTTTTCCATATGCTATTAACATTTATTCTAACCATAATATAACACAAATGAAAAAGTCCCTACCATGTCGTAGGGTTTTTCCATTCAAGCGATTCCCTGAGATACGAATCGATGTTCAAGAATACAAAAATATTTATGCGCCTTTGTATTTAACTAGAAAAATCTTCGCACTCTTTTATATTTAGTTTTTCAACACAATTGCTTTTGTAGATAATTACTTCAGTGGTGAAAACCCAATTAGGAATTCCCCACTTTCCTTATCATAGATTCCAT